>ENA-OQIG01000099-OQIG01000099.1-human-gut-metagenome-genome-assembly--contig:-NODE-99-length-48137-cov-2.838388_pt1 | contig 48137 bp, 57 predicted proteins | sample MGYA00242576_ERZ504741 | MGnify/ENA primary metagenome ERZ504741 (study PRJEB26092, sample SAMD00036436) | human gut metagenome | host: Homo sapiens | study: EMG produced TPA metagenomics assembly of... | reverse complement strand
CTATTCCGCTTTCTACCGAAGAGATGGACAGCGTTTTTGCGCTGCCATACAAGCGCGTGCCACATCCGCCTATGGCAATGCCCGTATTCCGGCTTACGAAATGATCCGTTTTTCGGTCAACATTATGCGTGGCTGCTTTGGCGGCTGCTCTTTCTGTTCTATCACCGAGCACGAAGGCGCATTATTCAGAGCCGTTCCGAAGATTCGATCATTAATGAGATCGAAGCGATCCGCGACACCGTTCCAGGTTTTACGGGCGTGATTTCCGATCTTGGTGGGCCAACTGCCAACATGTATATGTTGCGCTGCAAATCGCCACGCGCTGAACAAACTTGTCGCCGTTTGTCGTGCGTTTATCCGGATATTTGTCCGCACATGGACACGAACCACGAACCTACGATCAACCTCTATCGCCGTGCGCGTGATCTGAAAGGCATTAAAAAGATCCTCATCGCCTCAGGCGTACGTTATGACATCGCCGTGGAAGATCCTCGCTATATCAAAGAGCTGGCGACCCATCACGTCGGCGGTTATCTGAAGATTGCCCCGGAACATACCGAAGAAGGGCCGTTATCGAAGATGATGAAGCCGGGCATGGGCAGCTATGACCGCTTTAAAGAGCTGTTCGATACTTACTCGAAACAGGCAGGTAAAGAGCAGTATCTGATCCCGTATTTCATCTCCGCGCACCCCGGTACGCGTGATGAAGATATGGTGAATCTGGCGCTGTGGCTGAAAAAGCACCGCTTCCGCCTCGACCAGGTGCAGAACTTCTATCCGTCGCCGCTGGCGAACTCAACCACCATGTATTACACCGGGAAAAACCCGCTGGCGAAGATTGGTTATAAGAGCGAAGACGTCTTCGTACCGAAGGGCGACAAACAGCGTCGTTTGCATAAAGCGTTGTTGCGTTACCACGATCCGGCAAACTGGCCGTTAATCCGCCAGGCGCTGGAAGCGATGGGCAAAAAGCATCTGATTGGCAGCCGTCGCGATTGCTTAGTGCCTGCGCCAACCATTGAAGAGATGCGTGAAGCTCGTCGCCAGAACCGCAATACCCGTCCGGCGTTGACGAAACATACGCCGATGGCGACCCAGCGTCAGACGCCTGCTACGGCAAAAAAAGCGTCGTCTACGCAATCTCGTCCGGTGAATGCTGGTGCGAAGAAACGGCCTAAAGCGGCGGTTGGACGTTAAAAAATATCCCCGGCAACTGACACGCTACCGGGGATTTTTTTATCATTCTGCGTACATACGCAAGCAGCGCAGGCAATCAAAATAGTCCTGAGCATCAAGACGCGTATTGGCTCTGTTAGCTTCGGATTTGGCAGCATAGATTTGTGGGCGTAGTGCTTTCATATCCTGCTCAAGCCGGGCGATTTTGGCATTTAATGTTTGCACATTGCTCGCCAGCTGATTGACCTTTTGCTCATTAACGCAGCCACTGAGCAAGCAGGTTGCAGAACAACAGCTCCCACGGTGAAAATCGTTTTCATATAGTGTTCCCTTTTATTTATTGTTCCGGCTAATTGTTATTTAATTCAGCTCATTGCTTTAATCTGGCGGCAGTTTTTGCCTCAATCTGCTTAAGTAGGCTGCCGCTGTTCGGGCGGATAAAATCAGCGATTTCCCACTTGCCTTCGCGCCGCTGTAAAACCAGTTCTTGCTCTTCGTTGTTGCCATTGGTCAGCGTAAAACGAACATGAATGCGGGCGGAATCGGCGGTTTTCTCCAGGACTCGAATTTCATCAACGCGTGAAAATAGCGACTCTTCGCCAAAACAGATCGGATTGTCGTAAATAAATTGCCGTTCTATTTGCATATCTTCATCGGGATTATTGGCCGTCTTGAAGGTGGTTTTATAGAAGGCATTAACCGCCTGGCGGTAAGAGTCGGAAACCACCCACGTCCACGGCCAGCTATAATCAGCAATATGTTCAAAGAGTTCGGCAACAAAGGCTTCCGGCTGTTCTTTTTGCAACGAAGCTATAGCGGCCAGCGTTTTTTCATTCTCGCTATTAACTGCTTGTAAGACGCTGCCATGATTGCTGACAATATCGTCAATGACCCAACGACCATTTTCCGCCACCATTTTCAGTGTCTGCGTGGTCTTTTCTTTATCATCTTTAAAGATACGAAAGCGCACAACGGCATCGGCATGATCGGCGTCAGTTTGGGTTATCGCAACGCTTTCTAGCACCAGATCGCCAAAATCCTGACAATCACAAACCGGATCATAATCCAGCCAGCCAATATTGCCCGGCAGCGTAAGATTGTCGTTCAGGGTAAGCGCCTGTTGAATACGCGCAGAAGTTATCGCCCGCTCTCCGGTTTCACCAAAATAAGGGGCAGTGGCATCTGATTTATAGTTCTGATAAATATGCCGGACTGTTTGTTCTACGGTCTGTGAGGGGGGCTGTGCGTGTACGGTAAAACTTGCCAGGGCTGCTAAAAACAGAAGTTATTATTTTCATCTGTTTTTCACCTCTCCGTTGCGTTTATCCCGGATATAGATGAGTTGTTCATTTAAGAGCTTCCGGCTCTGCATGATGATGTCCTTATATTTGGCATTCCTGAACAAGGAAGAGTAACAACGGGCGGGACGCGAGGGGAATAAATGATTTCTGAAAAGTCCGGTAGCGGAACATTACCGCCACCGGGAGAATTTGCATGTTAGCCGCCGAACTGGTCAGGATGCGGGACCGAGACGCTTGCCTGATCGAGTTTTGCAATTTCGCCGAGTTCGTCTTTGTCGAGACGGAAATCCCAGACATCAAAGTTTTCGGCAATACGTGAAGGTGTGACCGATTTCGGGATCACCACCAGGCCGCTATCCAGATGCCAGCGGATAACAATCTGCGCCGGGGTTTTGCCGTATTTATCTGCCAGATCGCGAATGACTTTCTGATCGAAAACGCCTTTCCCTCCTTGCGCTAATGGCTCCAGGATTCGGTCTGGATTTTGTGTGTCGCGTTCCAGGCGTGTAGCTGGCGTTGTTGCATCAGCGGATGAAGTTCGATCTGGTTTATCACAGGCGTCACGCCAGTTTCATCAATCAGGCGTTGCAGGTGATGGATCTGGAAGTTGCACACGCCGATGCTTTTGATTAATCCCTCTTTTTGCAATTCGATCATGCCTTTCCATGCTTCGACATAATGGTCGATAGCGGGAACGGGCCAGTGCATTAAGTAGAGGTCGATATAATCAAGCTGGAGTTTTTTCAGGCTGTCGAGCAGGGCTTCGCGGGGGCGCTTGTGGTCGTCGTTCCACAGCTTAGTGGTGATGAACAGTTCTTCTCTGTTGACTGAGGCGTTTTTCAGGGCTTTGCCGACACCTTCTTCGTTCTTGTAGGCCGCGGCGGTATCAATCGAGCGATAACCCACTTCTAACGCTTTTTGAATGGCGGTGATTACTTCCTCATTACTTGCTTGCCAGACGCCCAGTCCCAGCTGGGGCATGACATTGCCATCCTGTAGCTTAATAACGGTTGGATTAGCCATACGTTCCTCCTTTATATGAACTCACCGGAGCAGGCTCCGGTGAGGTGTTGTGAACTTAAGTCTGGACGAAATGCCCGAAAACGAAAGTTTGAGCGTAAAAAGCTTAGCGGGCGGCTTCGTATATACGGCGGCTGACATCCAACGTAATGTCATGATTTTCGCCCAGTTGGGTCATGCCGTGCTCTTCCAGTTTTTTCAGCAAAGCCGGGATGGAGCTGCCGTCCAGACCGTAGTCGGAGAGGTGGGTCGGCACGCCTAATTGCTCAAAGAAATTGCGGGTTGCGGCAATCGCGGCGTCAATACGCTCATCATCGGAACCTTCAGTGATGTTCCAGACGCGTTCAGCATATTGCAGCAGCTTAGCGCGCTTGGTATCGCGTTTTTCATTCCACAGTGCAGGCAGGACGATAGCCAGTGTTTGCGCGTGATCCAGACCGTGCATCGCAGTCAGTTCGTGGCCCAGCATATGCGTTGCCCAGTCCTGCGGTACGCCAGCGCCAATCAAACCGTTCAGCGCCTGAGTCGCCGCCCACATGACGTTGGCGCGCACATCGTAGTTTTCTGGCTCTTTCAGGGCTTTCGGACCATCTTCGATTAGCGTCAGCAAAATGCCTTCTGCGAAACGGTCCTGAATTTTGGCATCAACCGGTTTGGTAACATACTGTTCCACGGTGTGTACAAAGGCGTCCACTACGCCGTTAGCCACCTGACGCGGCGGCAGGGTGTAGGTATAAACCGGATCGAGCACGGCAAATACCGGCTGAACATGGGCAGAATGGAACGCCTGCTTGTCGCCTGTGGTTTTACGGGAGATCACCGCGCCTGCGTTGGATTCTGAACCGGTTGCTGGCAGCGTCAGCACACAGCCCATCGGGATGGCGCTTTTAATCTCTTTACCGCCCGTTTGCAGAATGTGCCACGGATCGATATTTTCCGGATAGTTAGCCGCTGCGGCGATAAATTTGGTGCCGTCCAGTACAGAACCGCCGCCAACCGCCAGCAGGAAAGTCACTTTCTGTTCGCGAACCAGTTTCACGGCGTTCATCAGCGTTTCATAAGCCGGGTTTGGCTCAATACCGCCAAATTCCAGCACGTCCATGCCTTTCAGGGCATCCAGAACTTGATCGAGAACGCCGGTTTTTTTCACGCTGCCGCCGCCGTAGGTAATCAATACGCGAGCATCGTGAGGAATTTGTTCGCGTAAACCAGCGATTGCGCCTTTACCAAACAGAATGCGGGTTGGGGTGTGCAGATTAAAGTTGTTCATTACTTGCTCCCTTTGCTGGGCCAATATGAGGGCAGAGAACGATCTGCCTGATGTTTTTCATTGTGATCGCCAGCGCCTGGCTCTCAATGCTCATTTCTGCCAATGTCTTGCCTATTTCTCCAGAGTGCTGGAGAAATGCTACAAAATTGCGCACAATCAAATTGCCGCATTATTCCTAAGAAATTACGCGATATGAAACGTGAAGAGATTTGCCGCTTGCTGGCGGATAAAGTTAATAAACTGAAAAATAAAGAAAATAGTTTGTCAGAACTGTTGCCCGATGTGCGTTTGTTGTATGGCGAGACACCTTTCGCACGTACACCGGTGATGTACGAGCCTGGCATCATAATTCTCTTTTCCGGGCATAAAATCGGTTATATCAATGAACGCGTGTTTCGTTATGATGCCAATGAATACCTGCTGCTGACGGTGCCGTTGCCGTTTGAGTGCGAAACCTATGCCACGTCAGAGGTGCCGCTGGCAGGGTTGCGTCTCAATGTCGATATTTTGCAGTTACAGGAACTGTTGATGGACATTGGCGAAGATGAGCATTTCCAGCCGTCGATGGCAGCCAGCGGGATTAACTCCGCCACGTTATCAGAAGAGATTTTATGCGCGGCGGAGCGGTTACTCGACGTGATGGAGCGACCACTGGATGCGCGTATTCTCGGCAAACAGATCATCCGCGAAATTCTGTACTACGTGCTGACCGGACCTTGCGGCGGCGCGTTACTGGCGCTGGTCAGTCGCCAGACTCACTTCAGTCTGATTAGCCGCGTGCTGAAACGGATTGAGAATAAATACACCGAAAACCTGAGCGTCGAGCAACTGGCGGCAGAAGCCAACATGAGCGTATCGGCGTTCCACCATAATTTTAAGTCTGTCACCAGCACCTCGCCGTTGCAGTATTTGAAGAATTACCGTCTGCATAAGGCGCGGATGATGATCGTCCATGACGCATGAAGGCCAGCGCAGCAGCGATGCGCGTCGGCTATGAAAGCGCATCGCAATTTAGCCGTGAGTTTAAACGTTACTTCGGTGTGACGCCGGGGGAAGATGCGGCAAGAATGCGGGCGATGCAGGGGAATTAAATACGTTCCCGGTACAGCAGCCGGGAACGGGGAAAATCGTCAGGCGTTACAGTATTTTTTTTTAATCACCACAAACAGCGTGCCTAACAAGCCAGCGGTTAACAAGGCAATTGGCAGGATCATCAGGAACGTCATTACCTGATCTTCATGGCGTTTAACGAACGGAATCATACTTAAGGCATAGCCAAAACTGGTTACCACGCTGACCCACAGCAATCCACTTAACCAGTTGAAAAACTGGAAGCGGCGGTTTGGCAGACCGGAAATTCCCGCCATGGTTGGCAGCAGCGTACGGACAAATGCAAGAAAACGTCCAGCCAGCAGCGCCAGCAGACCGTGGCGGTCAAACATGCAGGTGGCGCGCTGGTGATATTTAGCAGGAAGCTGTGCCAGCCAGCCTTTCACCGTTTTGGTATTCCCTAACCAGCGCCCCTGAATATAACTTAGCCAGCAGCCCAGACTTGCTGCGGCGGTCAGAATCGCAATCGTAGGCAGAAAATCCATAACCCCCTGGGCAATCAATGCGCCTGCCAGTATCAACAAGCTGTCGCCTGGCAAAAATGAGGCGGGCAGCAGGCCGTTTTCTAAAAACAGCGTGGCAAACATGACAAAGTAAACAACGCTAACAATATGAGGATCCGCCAGCGCGGCAAAGTCGTGTTGCCAGAGCGCAGCGATGATATCTTGAATAACAGCCATGGACTTTCCTGTGGAACAGCGTTTAAGCCTTTATCTGCCTATTGTACTCCTGATTCGTCCGGGACGCCTTGATCCCGGACGCAACAATTTAAGACTTTTCACAATTAAATGTCTGCAAAATTGTCCAAAAGTGGCAATGTTATACAATTCGCGCAAAACCGGCGTCCAGATCGGCAATCAGATCGTCGACATCTTCCAGACCAATATGCAGGCGAATCAAGGTCCCGCTAAAATCGATCTCGCCTTGTGGGCGAATGGCGGCGATATGTTCTGGTTGATTCGCCAGGATCAACGATTCATACCCGCCCCACGAGTAGGCCATGCTGAATAAACTGAAGTTATCCAGATAGTTCGCCAGCTCTTCATTACTGAGTTTTTTCTTAAGCACAAAGGAAAATAGCCCGCTGCTACCTGTAAAGTCTCGTTTCCAGAATTCGTGTCCTTTACTGCCAGGCAGAGCAGGGTGGTTAACTCGCGCTACTTGCGGATGTTCTGCCAGCCATTCAGCCACTTTCAGACTGCTTTCATGATGTTGACGCAAACGCACACCTAATGTGCGCAGGCCACGGCTGGTTATATAGCGGTATCGGCATCGACCATCTGGCCCATCAGATAGGTGTTTTCCCGTAGCTGCTCCCAGCAACGGGCATTGCACACGGCAGTGCCAATCATCGCATCTGAATGCCCAACCAGATATTTGGTGGCGGCTTGAATAGAAACATCGATGCCAAAATCCAGCGCCTTAAACAGCACACCGGCTGCCCAGGTGTTGTCGATCATAATGATGGCATCCGGCACCACACTGCGTACGGCGGCAACAATCGCCGGAACGTCGTGGACTTCCATGGTGATGGAGCCTGGCGATTCCAGAAACACGATTTTAGTGTTTGGCTGCAGATGCTTAACGATATCGGCACCAATCAGCGGATCAAACCACGATGTCGTTACGCCCAGTTTGCTGAGGATTTTGCTACAGAAATCCTGACTCGGTTCATAGGCGTGTTGGTCATCAACACATGATCGCCCTGTTCGACAAAAGCAAGAATGGAATTAGCAACCGCTGCCGCCCCGCAGGGAAATAGCGCGCAGCCTGCGCCACCTTCCAGTTCACACATCGCTTGTTGTAAGGAGAAATGGGTTAACGTTCCGCGCCGTCCATAGAACAACTCGCCATTGGCGCGATTGCGCGTCGCGTGCTTTTTGGCTTCCACACTGTCAAAGACCAGCGAAGAAGCGCGCTGAATCACGCTATTTACCGCGCGAGAGTGTATTTTTTGCTGCGTCCTGCATTCACCAGTTGAGTATCAAGCTTTTTGTCCGCCATGTCGGGATTCCTGTTTTTATACGTCTGGATGTCTAAACTAGCATGAATATTCGCGGGCGCATCCTGAAGAATTGGCATAAAGCAGAAAATTTTCGCAAATGGCGTGCTGGTGACTTTTTTACTGCGTAAACGCAAGGAAAAGAAAGCAAAGGTACGGCAGTATGCAAATAGTAATGAGAACGACTATCAATTCGACGTCGTTTTGATATTATTATGCGCAGATTTTGTGACTTGCGTCCTGGAGATACACAGTGGGTAATAATTTAATGCAGACGGACCTTTCCGTCTGGGGTATGTATCAGCACGCCGATATTGTCGTTAAGTGCGTGATGATTGGGCTTATTTTGGCTCCGTAGTCACCTGGGCAATCTTCTTCAGTAAGAGCGTAGAGTTCTTCAATCAGAAGCGTCGCCTTAAGCGCGAGCAGCAACTGCTGGCTGAAGCGCGTTCCTTAAACCAGGCCAACGATATCGCCGCTGATTTTGGTAGCAAAAGCTTAAGCCTGCGTTTGCTCAATGAAGCGCAGAATGAGCTGGAACTGTCAGAAGGCAGCGACGATAACGAAGGTATTAAAGAACGTACCAGCTTCCGTCTGGAGCGTCGGGTCGCCGCAGTAGGTCGTCAAATGGGCCGCGGTAACGGCTATCTGGCAACCATCGGCGCGATTTCGCCGTTCGTTGGTCTGTTTGGTACGGTCTGGGGCATCATGAACAGCTTTATTGGTATCGCGCAAACGCAGACTACTAACCTGGCAGTCGTTGCGCCGGGTATCGCAGAAGCTCTGTTAGCAACGGCAATCGGCCTCGTGGCAGCGATTCCTGCGGTCGTTATCTATAACGTATTTGCACGCCAGATTGGCGGCTTTAAAGCGATGCTGGGTGATGTTGCAGCGCAGGTATTGTTGCTGCAAAGCCGTGACCTGGATCTGGAAGCCAGCGCCGCTGCGCATCCGGTTCGTGTCGCACAAAAATTACGCGCAGGATAATGTCCGATGGCAATGCATCTTAACGAAAACCTCGATGATAACGGCGAAATGCATGATATCAACGTGACGCCGTTTATCGACGTGATGTTGGTTCTGCTGATTATCTTTATGGTGGCGGCACCGTTAGCGACGGTAGATGTGAAGGTGAACTTGCCTGCTTCTACCAGCACGCCGCAGCCGCGCCCGGAAAAACCGGTTTATCTGTCGGTGAAGGCAGACAACTCGATGTTTATCGGTAACGATCCGGTCACCGATGAAACAATGATTACGGCGTTGAATGCGTTAACCGAAGGCAAGAAAGACACCACCATCTTCTTCCGAGCGGATAAAACCGTCGATTACGAGACGTTGATGAAGGTAATGGATACGCTGCATCAGGCGGGTTACCTGAAGATAGGTCTGGTCGGCGAAGAAACCGCCAAAGCGAAGTAAAGTAGAATTGCCTGATGCGCTACGCTTATCAGGCCTACAAAATCTATTGCAACATGTTGAATCTTCGTGCGTTTGTAGGCCGGATAAGGCGTTCACGCCGCATCCGGCATTCGGTGCTCAATGCCTGATGCGCTACGCTTATCAGGCCTACAAAATCTATTGCAACATGTTGAATCTTCATGCGTTTGTAGGCGGATAAGGCGTTTTCGCCACATCAGGTAAGAGTGAATTCACAATGATGCCCGGTTGCTTTTCACAACCGGGCATTTTTTTAACCTAAATGCTCGCCGCCGCACACGCCGTGCACTTCTGCGGTGACGTAGCTCGACTCCTGACTTGCCAGATAAACATATACAGGGGCCAGTTCCGCCGGTTGCCCCGCACGCTTCATCGGCGTTTTCTGACCAAACTGCGGGATCTTATCCTGCGTTTGTCCGCCGGAAATTTGCAGTGCTGTCCAGATCGGGCCTGGCGCGACAATATTCACCCGAATACCTTTCTCCGCGACCTGTTTTGCCAGGCCTCGGCTGTAGTTCAGAATCGCCGCCTTCGTAGCCGCATAGTCCAGTAAATGCGGGCTTGGCTGGTATGCCTGGATTGACGAAGTGGTGATAATACTTGCACCTTTCGGTAGCAGGGGGATCGCTTCCTGGGTTAGCCAGAACAGCGCGAAAACGTTAATGGCAAAGGTCTTTTGAAACTGTTCGCTGGTGAGGTCTGCAATATCAGGAATGGCAACCTGTTTCCCGGCGACCAGCGCCATAATATCCAGCCCGCCTAACGCCTTATGCGCTTCGTGAACCAGCGAACGGGCAAATTTCTCATCGCTTAAATCGCCTGGCAGCAGAACGGCTTTGCGTCCGCATTCTTCAATGATCTTTTTCACATCCTGAGCGTCTTCTTCTTCCACGGGAAGATAACTGATCGCCACGTCAGCCCTTCACGCGCGTAAGCATGGCGGCAGCGCGACCTATTCCGGAATCGCCCCCTGTCACCAGTGCTTTACGATCTTTCAGGCGACCGCTACCAACATAGGTTTTCTCGCCGCAATCCGGTACCGGTGTCATCTTCGCCTGGATGCCTGGCGTCGGTTGTTTCTGTTTGGGATATTCACCAGTGTAATACTGCGTGGTCGGGTCTTTTAAATGAGACATCGTTTTTCTCCCTTCAGGTTCAACGTCCTTTAAGGGTAGACGCTCTCGATGCGTTGATAAGGGAACCAGGAAGATCCCTAAACCTCAGAATTATGCGACAAAGGTTTAACGGATATGTTGATTTGCTGTTGCGTGCTGTTTACTCAATTGCGATATACTGTTGCCCGTTTTAACTACACGACAGGAATGTATGGAACGTTTTCTTGAAAATGCAATGTATGCTTCTCGCTGGCTGCTTGCCCCCGTGTACTTTGGCCTTTCGCTGGCGTTAGTTGCCCTGGCGCTGAAGTTCTTCCAGGAGATTATTCACGTACTGCCGAATATCTTCTCGATGGCGGAATCAGATTTGATCCTCGTGTTGCTGTCGCTGGTGGATATGACGCTGGTTGGCGGTTTGCTGGTGATGGTGATGTTTTCCGGTTATGAGAATTTCGTCTCACAGCTGGATATCTCCGAGAACAAAGAGAAGCTGAACTGGCTGGGGAAAATGGACGCAACGTCGCTGAAAAACAAAGTAGCAGCGTCGATTGTGGCAATTTCTTCCATTCACTTACTGCGCGTCTTTATGGATGCGAAAAATGTTCCTGATAACAAACTGATGTGGTACGTCATTATCCATCTGACGTTTGTGCTCTCTGCATTTGTGATGGGCTATCTTGACCGACTAACTCGTCATAATCACTGATCTGATTCGGGCGCGGTTCTCGCGCCCGTTATTAACAGGTCATTTATCGGAAGACGCCTGCCACAGATTCAGCTCGCCATCGGCGATATGCTGATCAATCTGCGCCAGCTCCTCGGTGCTAAATGTCAGATTATTCAGCGCCTGCACGTTCTCCTCTAGTTGCTCCGCGCGCTGGCACCAATCAATACCGACGTCACGCGATCATCTTTCAGCAACCAGCTTAACGCCATTTGCGCCATTGATTGTCCACGCTGCTGTGCCATTTCATTCAATAAGCGCAGGCTGTTGAGGTTGGCTTCGGTAAGCATTTTCGGTGTCAGACCACGAACTTTATTCCCTTCACGATGCATCCGTGAATCTTGCGGAATGCCGTTGAGATATTTTCCGGTCAGCAATCCCTGAGCCAGAGGAGTAAAGGCAATACAGCCCACGCCGTTATTTTGCAGGGTATCCAGCAGGCCGCTTTTATCCACCCAGCGGTTCAGTAAATTGTACGAAGGTTGATGAATTAACAGCGGAATTTTCCACTCGTGCAGCAACTCGACCATTTTTTGCGTCCGCTCTGGCGAGTAAGAGGAGATCCCGACATACAGCGCCTTACCGCTTTGTACCGCATGAGCCAGCGCAGAGGCGGTTTCTTCCATCGGCGTATTTTCATCGACGCGATGAGAGTAAAAGATATCGACATACTCAAGCCCCATACGCTTCAGGCTTTGGTCGAGGCTGGCGAGCAGGTATTTACGTGAACCGCCAGAGCCGTTCGGGCCGGGCCACATATCGTAGCCAGCCTTGGTAGAGATAATCAGTTCATCGCGATAAGCGGCAAAATCCTCCCGCAGCAGGCGACCAAAGTTCTCTTCTGCGCTTCCTGGAGGTGGCCCGTAATTGTTGGCTAAATCAAAGTGCGTAATGCCCAAATCAAACGCTTTACGCAGGATCGCACGCTGTGATTCCAGCGCGTTAACGTGACCGAAATTGTGCCATAAACCGAGCGATAACGCGGGCAGGCGTAAACCGCTTTTTCCGCAATAGCGGTACTGCATCTGCCGTAACGTTCGGGATTCGCTAACCAGACCATGACCTCTCCTTTCCACCGTTCAATTTCGAAACAATGTTTCTAGTTTAGCGATTCGCCAGCGCGTATCCCGTAGTCTGGCTCACAGAGTGACGAAAAACTGGGCAAAAACACGTGCTTATGCTTTGCTTAAAAAAACACCAACTGAGGAGTGCAACGATGCCGCGTTTAACCGCCAAAGATTTCCCACAAGAGTTGCTGGATTACTATGACTATTACGCTCACGGGAAAATCTCGAAACGTGAGTTCCTCAACCTTGCGGCGAAGTATGCGGTAGGCGGGATGACGGCATTAGCGTTGTTTGATTTGCTCAAGCCAAATTATGCGCTGGCGACTCAGGTAGAGTTTACCGACCCGGAAATTGTTGCTGAGTACATCACGTATCCTTCGCCAAATGGTCACGGCGAGGTGCGGGGTTATCTGGTGAAGCCCGCAAAGATGAGCGGCAAAACGCCAGCCGTAGTGGTGGTGCATGAGAATCGTGGACTGAATCCGTATATCGAAGATGTGGCACGGCGAGTGGCGAAGGCGGGGTATATCGCCCTGGCACCTGACGGCTTAAGTTCCGTTGGAGGTTATCCGGGAAATGATGATAAAGGTCGTGAGCTGCAACAGCAGGTTGATCCAACCAAACTGATGAATGATTTCTTTGCCGCAATTGAGTTTATGCAACGCTATCCGCAAGCGACAGGCAAAGTGGGTATTACCGGATTTTGCTATGGCGGTGGCGTATCGAACGCGGCGGCTGTCGCGTATCCGGAACTGGCCTGCGCGGTGCCGTTTTATGGTCGTCAGGCACCCACTGCCGATGTGGCGAAGATTGAAGCGCCTTTACTACTCCACTTCGCGGAACTGGACACCCGAATCAACGAGGGCTGGCCTGCTTACGAGGCGGCGTTGAAAGCCAATAATAAGGTTTATGAGGCGTATATCTATCCGGGGGTTAATCACGGATTCCATAATGATTCCACGCCCCGTTATGACAAATCTGCCGCCGATCTTGCCTGGCAAAGGACACTGAAATGGTTCGATAAATATCTCTCCTGATAGGTTTATCTCTTACGGGATTACGTCTTAAACAAGCATGAAAAAATAGCGTGCGCAAAAGTCGTTCTTTGCCTAAAATATCGCTATATATGACAATATATAGCGAATGAGGTGAACGATGAATAACCATTTTGGTAAAGGCTTAATGGCGGGATTAAAAGCAACGCATGCCGACAGTGCGGTTAATGTGACAAAATTCTGTGCCGATTATAAACGCGGTTTTGTATTAGGCTACTCACACCGGATGTACGAAAAGACCGGAGATCGCCAGCTTAGCGCCTGGGAAGCGGGTATTCTGACGCGCCGCTATGGACTGGATAAAGAGATGGTAATGGATTTCTTTCGTGAGAATAATTCCTGTTCTACGTTGCGCTTTTTTATGGCCGGTTATCGCCTCGAAAATTGATCAAACATACGTATTATCTTGCTTTAATTAATTACACTAATGCTTCTTCCTTCGTTTTAGCGCCCCGCCGCAGTATCATGATATCGATAACCATAATAAATGTGTGGTAAATGGCGCGTCGATCGCATTATTGATTTTGCGATTGAGCAAAATATATGCCAGGTCTTCGCAACGGAATAACTATAAATGACTGGAGATAACACCCTCATCCATTCTCACGGCATTAACCGTCGTGATTTCATGAAGCTTTGTGCAGCATTAGCCGCCACCATGGGGTTAAGTAGCAAAGCCGCTGCAGAGATGGCCGAATCGGTTACTAACCCGCAGCGTCCGCCAGTTATCTGGATTGGCGCGCAGGAGTGCACCGGTTGTACGGAATCTCTGCTTCGTGCAACGCATCCAACGGTAGAAAACCTCGTGCTGGAGACTATCTCTCTGGAGTATCACGAAGTGCTTTCCGCCGCCTTCGGTCATCAGGTCGAAGAGAACAAACATAACGCACTTGAGAAGTACAAAGGGCAGTATGTGTTGGTTGTGGATGGTTCCATCCCATTAAAAGATAACGGTATTTATTGCATGGTTGCTGGTGAGCCGATTGTGGATCACATCCGCAAAGCGGCAGAAGGCGCAGCAGCGATTATCGCTATCGGTTCCTGCTCTGCGTGGGGCGGTGTTGCCGCAGCTGGAGTTAACCCAACTGGCGCAGTCAGCCTGCAAGAAGTTCTGCTAGGCAAAACCGTTATCAATATTCCGGGCTGCCGCCGAACCCGCACAACTTCCTCGCGACCGTTGCGCACATCATCACTTACGGCAAACCGCCGAAACTGGATGACAAAAACCGTCCGACCTTCGCCTATGGCCGTCTGATTCACGAACACTGCGAACGTCGCCCGCACTTCGATGCTGGTCGTTTTGCCAAAGAGTTCGGTGATGAAGGCCACCGTGAAGGCTGGTGCCTGTACCACCTCGGCTGTAAAGGGCCAGAAACTTACGGCAACTGCTCAACGCTGCAATTCTGCGATGTTGGCGGCGTGTGGCCGGTAGCGATTGGTCACCCATGCTATGGCTGTAACGAAGAAGGTATCGGCTTCCATAAAGCATCCATCAGCTTGCCAACGTCGAAAATCAGACTCCGCGTTCACAGAAACCGGATGTTAACGCTAAAGAGGGCGGCAACGTCTCTGCAGGCGCTATTGGTTTGCTCGGCGGTGTGGTTGGGCTGGTTGCCGGTGTCAGCGTGATGGCGGTGCGTGAACTGGGTCGTCAGCAAAAGAAAGATAACGCTGACTCACGGGGAGAATAACCGTGAACAGACGTAATTTTATTAAAGCAGCCTCCTGCGGGGCATTGCTGACGGGCGCGCTGCCGTCTGTCAGTCATGCGGCTGCTGAAAACCGCCCGCCAATTCCGGGATCGCTGGGGATGTTGTACGACTCGACCTTGTGCGTAGGCTGCCAGGCTTGCGTCACCAAGTGTCAGGATATCAACTTCCCTGAACGTAACCCGCAAGGGGAACAGACCTGGTCGAACAACGACAAACTGTCGCCGTATACCAATAACATCATTCAGGTGTGGACCAGCGGCACAGGGGTCAACAAAGACCAGGAGGAGAACGGCTACGCGTACATTAAGAAACAGTGTATGCACTGCGTCGATCCGAACTGTGTCTCTGTGTGCCCGGTCTCTGCACTGAAAAAAGATCCGAAAACCGGCATTGTCCATTACGACAAAGACGTGTGCACCGGTTGCCGTTACTGCATGGTCGCCTGTCCGTACAACGTGCCGAAGTACGACTACAACAACCCGTTTGGTGCGCTGCATAAGTGCGAGCTGTGCAACCAGAAAGGTGTGGAACGTCTCGATAAAGGCGGTCTGCCTGGCTGCGTAGAAGTGTGCCCGGCGGGCGCGGTGATTTTCGGTACGCGTGAAGAGCTGATGGCGGAGGCGAAAAAACGTCTGGCGCTGAAGCCTGGCAGCGAATACCACTATCCGCGTCAGACGCTGAAATCTGGCGACACTTACCTGCATACGGTGCCGCAATATTATCCGCATCTGTACGGCGAGAAAGAGGGCGGCGGTACTCAGGTTCTGGTACTGACGGGTGTGCCTTATGAAAATCTCGACCTGCCGAAACTGGACGATCTTTCTACCGGTGCGCGTTCCGAAAATATTCAACACACCCTGTATAAAGGCATGATGCTACCACTGGCTGTGCTGGCGGCTTAACCGTGCTGGTTCGTCGCAACACCAAAAACGACCATCACGACGGAGGAGACGATCATGAGTCATGATCCACAACCGCTGGGCGGCAAAATCATCAGTAAACCGGTCATGATTTTTGGACCGTTAATCGTCATCTGTATGCTCCTGATTGTGAAGCGTCTGGTGTTCGGTCTGGGCTCTGTCTCTGACCTGAACGGCGGCTTCCCGTGGGGCGTGTGGATCGCGTTTGACCTGCTGATTGGCACCGGCTTTGCCTGTGGCGGCTGGGCGCTGGCGTGGGCGGTATACGTCTTTAACCGTGGGCAATACCATCCGCTGGTGCGTCCGGCGCTGTTGGCGAGTCTGTTTGGTTACTCACTGGGTGGTTTGTCGATCACTATCGACGTGGGTCGCTACTGGAACCTGCCGTACTTCTACATTCCGGGTCACTTCAACGTGAACTCGGTACTGTTCGAGACGGCGGTCTGTATGACCATCTACATCGGCGTGATGGCTCTGGAGTTTGCTCCGGCACTGTTTGAACGTCTGGGCTGGAAGGTGTCGCTACAGCGTCTGAACAAGGTGATGTTCTTCATCATCGCGCTCGGTGCGCTGCTGCCGACCATGCACCAGTCTTCAATGGGGTCGCTGATGATCTCGGCGGGCTACAAGGTGCATCCGCTGTGGCAGAGCTATGAAATGTTGCCGCTGTTCTCGCTGCTGACGGCGTTCATCATGGGCTTCTCGATTGTCATCTTTGAAGGTTCACTGGTGCAGGCGGGTCTGCGTGGCAACGGTCCGGATGAAAAGAGTCTGTTCGTTAAGCTGACCAACACCATCAGTGTGTTGCTGGCGATTTTCATCGTGCTGCGCTTTGGCGAGCTTATCTATCGCGACAAGCTGTCGTTAGCGTTTGCCGGTGACTTCTACTCCGTGATGTTCTGGATTGAAGTCCTGCTGATGCTCTTCCCGCTGGTCGTTCTGCGTGTGGCGAAGCTGCGTAATGATTCCCGCATGCTGTTCCTGTCAGCACTGAGCGCACTGTTAGGTTGTGCAACCTGGCGTCTGACCTATTCGCTGGTGGCATTCAACCCGGGCGGCGGTTACGCCTACTTCCCGACCTGGAAGAACTGTTGATTTCTATTGGTTTTGTGGCTATTGAGATTTGCGCTTACATCGTACTCATTCGTCTACTGCCGATACTTCCTCCTTTAAACAAAACGATCATAATCGTCATGAGGCGAGCAAAGCATGAGCCAGAGAATTACTATTGATCCGGTAACCCGTATTGAGGGGCATTTACGCATCGATTGCGAAATCGAAAATGGCGTCGTTTCGAAAGCATGGGCTTCCGGTACCATGTGGCGCGGCATGGAAGAGATCGTGAAAAACCGCGATCCGCGCGATGCATGGATGATTGTGCAACGTATCTGTGGCGTATGTACTACCACTCACGCGCTGTCTTCCGTTCGTGCGGCAGAAAGTGCGCTGAATATCGACGTTCCGGTTAACGCGCAATACATCCGTAACATCATTCTGGCTGCGCACACCACGCATGACCATATCGTTCATTTCTATCAGCTTTCGGCGCTGGACTGGGTGGACATCACTTCTGCACTGCAAGCTGACCCAACCAAAGCTCCGAAATGCTGAAAGGCGTTTCGACCTGGCACCTGAACAGTCCGGAAGAGTTCACCAAAGTTCAGAACAAGATCAAAGATCTGGTTGCCAGCGGTCAGTTGGGTATTTTCGCCAATGGCTACTGGGGTCACCCGGCGATGAAACTGCCGCCGGAAGTGAACCTGATTGCGGTAGCGCACTACCTGCAGGCGCTGGAGTGCCAGCGTGACGCTAACCGCGTCGTGGCGCTGCTGGGCGGTAAAACGCCGCACATTCAGAACCTGGCGGTAGGTGGTGTCGCGAACCCGATCAACCTCGACGGTTTGGGCGTGCTGAACCTTGAGCGCCTGATGTACATCAAGTCTTTCATCGACAAGCTGAGCGACTTTGTTGAACAGGTTTATAAGGTTGATACCGCAGTTATCGCCGCGTTCTATCCGGAATGGCTGACGCGCGGTAAAGGTGCGGTGAACTACCTGAGCGTGCCGGAATTCCCGACCGACAGTAAAAACGGCAGCTTCCTGTTCCCGGGCGGCTACATTGAGAATGCGGATCTGTCCTCGTATCGTCCGATCACTTCCCACTCCGATGAATACCTGATCAAAGGCATTCAGGAAAGCGCGAAGCACTCCTGGTATAAAGACGAAGCGCCGCAGGCACCGTGGGAAGGTACCACCATTCCGGCTTATGATGGTTGTCTGACGACGGTAAATATTCCTGGGTGAAATCACCGACTTTCTACGGCAAAACGGTAGAAGTGGGTCCGCTGGCTAACATGCTGGTGAAACTGGCGGCAGGTCGCGAATCTACCCAGAACAAACTGAATGAAATCGTTGCGATTTATCAGAAACTGACTGGCAACACGCTGGAAGTGGCGCAACTGCACTCCACGCTGGGCCGTATTATTGGTCGTACCGTTCACTGCTGTGAATTGCAGGATATCCTGCAAAATCAATACAGTGCACTGATCACCAATATCGGCAAAGGCGATCACACCACCTTTGTTAAGCCGAACATTCCGGCAACGGGTGAGTTCAAAGGTGTTGGCTTCCTCGAAGCGCCGCGCGGTATGCTCTCTCACTGGATGGTGATCAAAGACGGTATTATCAGTAACTACCAGGCAGTTGTTCCATCAACCTGGAACTCTGGCCCGCGTAACTTCAATGATGACGTCGGTCCTTACGAGCAGTCGCTGGTGGGTACACCGGTTGCCGATCCGAATAAACCGCTGGAAGTGGTGCGTACCATTCACTCCTTCGACCGTGCATGGCCTGTGCGGTACACGTAGTGGATGCCGACGGCAACGAAGTGGTTTCAGTGAAGGTTCTGTAATGCGTATTTTAGTCTTAGGGGTCGGCAATATTTTGCTGACCGATGAACCATCGGCGTGCGGATTGTCGAAGCGTTAGAGCAACGATACATTCTGCCGGATTATGTTGAGATCCTCGATGGCGGCACGGCGGGAATGGAGCTGCTTGGCGACATGGCAAATCGCGATCATCTGATTATTGCGGATGCCATTGTGTCGAAGAAGAGCGCGCCGGGAACGATGATGATCCTGCGGGATGAAGAAGTTCCGGCGTTGTTTACCAACAAAATCTCTCCGCATCAGCTTGGCCTGGCCGACGTGTTGTCGGCCCTGCGCTTCACCGGCGAGTTTCCGAAAAAACTGACCCTGGTCGGCGTAATTCCGGAATCACTGGAGCCGCACATCGCTTGACGCCGACGGTCGAAGCGATGATTGAACCTGCGCTTGAGCAGGTTCTGGCTGCGCTGCGTGAATCTGGCGTGGAAGCATCCCACGGGAGGCGATTCATGACTGAAGAGATAGCAGGTTTCCAGACCTCCCCGAAGGCGCAAGTACAGGCAGCGTTTGAAGAAATTGCCCGGCGTTCGATGCACGATCTCTCTTTTCTGCATCCTTCAATGCCGGTGTATGTTTCTGACTTTACGCTGTTCGAAGGTCAGTGGACGGGGTGTGTGATCACCCCGTGGATGCTGAGTGCAGTTATCTTCCCCGGCCCGGATCAACTCTGGCCGCTGCGCAAAGTGAGTGAAAAAATTGGTCTGCAACTGCCGTATGGCACTATGACCTTTACCGTTGGCGAACTGGACGGTGTTTCTCAATATCTCTCCTGTTCGCTGATGTCGCCGCTTTCGCACAGCATGTCGATTGAAGAGGGCCAACGCCTGACGGATGACTGCGCACGAATGATCCTTTCGCTGCCAGTCACGAATCCGGATGTACCACACGCAGGCGTCGCGCCCTGCTGTTGGTCGCAGGAGTGGCGAAAATGCATGAGTTGTCGCTTTGCCAGAGTGCCGTTGAAATTATCCAACGGCAGGCGGAGCAGCACGATGTTAAGCGCGTCACCGCCGTGTGGCTGGAAATTGGTGCGCTCTCCTGCGTTGAGGAGAGCGCCGTCCGTTTTAGTTTTGAAATTGTCTGCCACGGAACGGTGGCGCAAGGGTGCGATTTACATATCGTCTATAAACCCGCCCAGGCCTGGTGCTGGGATTGCAGCCAGGTGGTGGAGATTCATCAGCACGATGCGCAGTGTCCGCTCTGTCATGGCGAGCGGTTGCGTGTCGATACCGGCGATTCGCTGATCGTCAAAAGTATTGAAGTTGAATAACCGGAGTTAACAATGTGTATTGGCGTTCCAGGCCAGGTGCTGGCTGTCGGTGAAGATATTCACCAGCTTGCGCAGGTTGAAGTATGTGGTATCAAGCGCGACGTGAATATCGCCCTGATTTGTGAAGGTAACCCTGCCGATCTACTGGGCCAGTGGGTGCTGGTACACGTCGGATTTGCCATGAGCATCATCGACGAAGATGAAGCCAAAGCCACATTAGACGCACTGCGCCAAATGGATTACGACATTACCAGCGCGTGATGATTAGCTTTCGTAGGTCTGATAAGACGCGGCAGCGTCGCATCAGGCATTGTGCTCGATTGCCGGATGCGGCGTGAACGCCTTATCCGCCTGGATGGCTTGCTGCGACGAACGCTAACCCTTACCCCTGACGCTTATCTTCTGTATTTGTCTCAAAATCACTGGCGTCATGGCGCTCATGCAACTGCTCGTTCAGCGGCCCGTTGGTGCGGTTAACAATACGCCCACGCTTCACCGCCGGACGTTCGCCCACTTCTTTTGCCCAGCGTTGCACATGCTTATAACTACCCGCATCAAGAAACTCTGCGGCATCATACACGCCGCCTAACACCACGTTGCCAAACCACGGCCAAATCGCCATATCCGCAATGGTGTACTCATCGCCCGCAACAAACTTATGCTGCGCCAGTTGCTTATCCAGCACGTCGAGCAGACGTTTGGCTTCCATGGTAAAGCGGTTGATGGCGTACTCAATTTTCACCGGTGCGTAATGGTAAAAGTGACCAAAACCACCGCCGAGGAACGGCGCAGCCCCCTGTAGCCAGAACAGCCAGTTCATCGTTTCAGTACGCTTTGCCAAATCCTGCGGCAGGAAGTAGCCAAATTTCTCCGCCAGATAAAGCAGGATCGAACCAGATTCAAACACGCGGATCGGCGGGTTATGTGTATGATCGCGCAGCGCCGGGATCTTCGAATTTGGGTTCACTTCGACAAAGCCGCTGGAGAATTGATCACCATCGCCAATACGAATCAGCCAGGCGTCGTATTCTGCACCAGTAACGCCCAGCGCCAGCAGCTCCTCAAGCATAATCGTTACTTTCTGACCGTTCGGCGTTCCCAGCGAATAAAGTTGCAATGGATGTTTGCCAACGGGCAGCGTTTTTTTCATGCGTCGGACCAGAAACCGGGCGATTGATATTGGCGAACGCGCGCCAGCGGATTTATCCCACGTCCAGACTTTCGCGGGCTGATAAGTATTGTCTGTCATAGTGAGTTGCCTTCTGAGTGGTAGTGTTGAAGCAGTGTAGCAGGTCACTTGCTGTACAGAATGTGAATTTTTTAACCCTTTGCGCCAGCCGCTGCGATGAGGTGTATGATTAGTCTGACCTCTGTCCGGTTAATGTCGCTGAGCAGGTAATCAGAGCACAACAATTACGCCAACTGCTTAGGTTGTATTGTTAAAGGTAAAGTGATGAGCAAAGGAACGACCAGCCAGGATGCCCCGTTCGGGACATTATTGGGCTACGCCCCAGGTGGGGTAGCAATCTACTCTTCAGATTACAGTTCTCTCGATCCGCAGGAATACGAAGATGACGCCGTATTCCGTAGCTATATCGACGACGAATATATGGGCCACAAGTGGCAATGCGTTGAATTTGCTCGCCGTTTTCTCTTTCTGAATTACGGTGTGGTCTTTACTGACGTGGGTATGGCGTGGGAGATTTTCTCGCTGCGCTTCCTGCGAGAAGTGGTTAATGACAACATCCTGCCATTGCAGCATTTCCTAACGGCTCGCCGCGTGCGCCGGTCGCGGGTGCGCTTCTTATCTGGGATAAAGGCGGTGAATTTAAAGACACTGGCCATGTCGCCATCATTACCCAATTGCATGGCAACAAAGTCCGTATTGCGGAACAGAACGTGATTCATTCCCCGTTGCCGCAAGGGCAACAGTGGACGCGCGAGCTGGAGATGGTGGTCGAAAACGGCTGCTATACCCTTAAAGACACTTTTGATGACACCACCATTCTGGGCTGGATGATCCAGACGGAAGATACTGAATACAGCTTACCGCAGCCGGAAATTGCAGGCGAGCTGCTGAAAATCAGCGGAGCGCGTCTGGAAAACAAAGGCCAGTTTGACGGTAAATGGCTGGATGAAAAAGATCCGCTACAAAACGCCTATGTGCAGGCCAACGGTCAGGTGATCAATCAGGATCCGTATCATTACTACACCATTACCGAGAGTGCCGAGCAGGAGCTAATTAAAGCCACCAACGAGCTGCACCTGATGTATCTTCACGCAACCGACAAGGTGCTGAAAGATGACAACCTGCTGGCGCTGTTCGACATTCCGAAAATCCTCTGGCCACGTTTGCGTCTCTCCTGGCAGCGTCGCCGTCACCATATGATCACTGGTCGTATGGATTTCTGCATGGATGAGCGTGGCCTGAAGGTTTACGAATACAACGCCGACTCCGCCTCCTGTCATACCGAAGCGGGCTTGATCCTCGAACGTTGGGCGGAGCAGGGCTATAAAGGCAACGGCTTCAATCCGGCGGAAGGGCTGATTAACGAATTGGCTGGTGCCTGGAAACACAGTCGTGCACGTCCGTTTGTCCATATCATGCAGGACAAAGATATCGAGGAAAACTATCACGCGCAGTTTATGGAGCAGGCGCTGCACCAGGCGGGCTTTGAAACGCGTATCTTGCGTGGATTGGATGAACTGGGCTGGGATGCTGCCGGGCAACTGATTGATGGGGAAGGGCGACTGGTTAACTGCGTGTGGAAAACCTGGGCGTGGGAAACCGCGTTTGATCAGATTCGTGAAGTTAGCGACCGTGAGTTTGCTGCGGTGCCAATCCGTACCGGTCATCCGCAAAACGAAGTGCGTCTTATCGACGTATTGCTGCGCCCGGAAGTGCTAGTCTTTGAGCCGCTGTGGACGGTGATCCCCGGCAACAAAGCGATTCTGCCGATCCTCTGGTCGCTGTTCCCGCACCATCGTTACCTGCTGGATACCGATTTCACTGTTAATGATGAATTGGTGAAAACAGGTTACGCAGTGAAACCGATTGCCGGTCGCTGTGGTAGCAATATCGACCTGGTCAGCCATCATGAAGAGGTGCTGGACAAAACCAGCGGTAAATTTGCCGAGCAGAAAAACATCTATCAGCAACTGTGGTGTTTGCCGAAAGTGGACGGTAAATACATTCAGGTATGTACCTTCACCGTGGGCGGCAACTACGGTGGGACGTGTTTGCGCGGTGATGAATCACTGGTTATTAAAAAAGAGAGTGATATTGAACCGTTAATTGTGGTGAAAAAGTAATACATGTTGTAGCAACCCCGTACTGATTATGAAGAATAATCAGTACGGGGATTAATCAAAATATTCAATATTTATATGTTCTAATATTTATTCATTTCATATGTGAATATATTAACCAGTGGAATACCTGTGTTTTGATTATTTCTAAAGGTTTTGAATGAATGCTTATTGTCTGATACACAAGAAATAACACTCTTTTTATCGTTAAAAAATGATATTTCACTTTGCCCATGCCGTTAAAGTCACTGATAATGCGTCCGTTCGTAAATTCAAAATGGCGTAATCTAATATATGCTAAATTTATTTGTTGGCCTTGATATATACACAGGGCTTTTGTTATTGCTTGCTCTGGCATTTGTGTTGTTCTACGAAGCAATCAATGGTTTTCATGACACGGCGAATGCGGTGGCAACCGTTATTTATACTCGTGCCATGCAACCACAACTTGCTGTGGTGATGGCGGCATTTTTTAACTTTTTTGGCGTGTTATTGGGCGGACTTAGCGTTGCCTATGCCATTGTCCATATGTTGCCACCGATTTTGTTGCTGAATATGGGGTCAACCCACGGCCTGGCGATGGTCTTTTCCATGCTGCTGGCGGCGATTATCTGGAACCTGGGAACGTGGTTCTTCGGTTTACCGGCCTCCAGTTCGCACACCTTGATTGGTGCGATTATCGGCATCGGTTTAACCAACGCGCTGTTAACCGGCTCATCGGTGATGGATGCGTTAAACCTGCGTGAAGTGACCAAAATTTTCTCCTCGCTGATTGTTTCCCCTATCGTCGGCCTGGTCATTGCGGGAGCCTGATATTCCTGCTGCGACGCTACTGGAGCGGGACGAAAAAGCGTGACCGTATTCACCGCATTCCGGAAGATCGCAAAAAGAAAAAAGGCAAACGTAAACCGCCATTCTGGACGCGTATTGCGCTGATTGTTTCCGCTGCGGGCGTGGCGTTTTCGCACGGCGCGAACGACGGACAAAAAGGGATCGGCCTGGTAATGCTGGTACTGGTGGGGATTGCCCCTGCTGGCTTCGTCGTCAATATGAATGCGTCCGGCTATGAAATTACCCGTACCCGCGATGCCGTTACCAACTTCGAACACTACCTGCAACAGCATCCTGAACTGCCGCAGAAGTTGATTGCGATGGAACCTCCATTGCCTGCAGCATCGACTGATGGCACGCAAGTAACAGAGTTTCACTGTCATCCGGCAAATACCTTTGATGCGATTGCGCGCGTTAAAACGATGCTGCCAGGCAATATGGAAAGTTACGAGCCGTTAAGCGTGAGTCAGCGCAGCCAGCTGCGCCGCATTATGCTGTGCATCTCTGATACCTCCGCGAAGCTAGCGAAACTGCCAGGCGTCAGTAAAGAAGACCAGAACCTGCTGAAAAAACTTCGCAGCGATATGTTAAGCACCATTGAGTACGCTCCGGTGTGGATCATCATGGCGGTAGCACTGGCGCTCGGCATTGGCACCATGATTGGCTGGCGTCGTGTAGCGATGACCATCGGTGAGAAGATTGGTAAGCGCGGCATGACGTATGCGCAAGGCATGGCGGCACAAATGACGGCGGCAGTGTCTATCGGTCTTGCCAGTTATATTGGGATGCCCGTCTCCACAACACACGTCCTCTCGTCTGCAGTTGCAGGGACGATGGTGGTGGACGGCGGTGGGTTACAGCGTAAAACGGTAACCAGCATCCTGATGGCGTGGGTATTTACTTTACCGGCGGCAATTTTTCTTTCTGGTGGGCTGTACTGGATAGCATTGCAGTTGATTTAACCTTCCTGAAAATGCCCGGTCCTGGCGATCGGGCATTTCCATTTTTGACTAGTGATAACCACGTGCGGTCATAAAATCCGTAATCGCTTTTTCTGCATCAACCAACACCTGTTCCAGTGGCTGATTGGCATCGATATCAACCAGTTGTGCACCACCAAAGGTTAACTGTGGCGTTATGGCAATCTTCCTCGCCAGCGATTCCCGTTTATGGTCGGGTTTACGTGCACAGGCAACTTCAAGGTCAACATTGAGTTTGATGACCAGATCAGGCTTATGGCTCGCCATCCAGTGAAACGCTTTACGTTCCTGGCTTGCCAGCCATGAGACAAAACGACCACCTTCAACGTTAGGTGGGAACACCGTACCATCGTAAGCGCCAGGAATTTGGTCCTGAGGATAACGGTCGGTTAGAACAATTAACCCGCGACGACGACAGGCAAGCATATGACGAAAGCGCAGTAAGCGACGGGCGACAAACGCTGTAATTACCAGCGCCGGAACTGGTCCAGGCAATTTTTTTGCTGTTTTCACCTGATTTCGTTCAATTGTTTTATGTAAGGATTTTCCCATCAACGGTAATTTTGTCACTGCACGACCGACATTTCCGGCCTGTTTTCCTAAATGAACTCTTTCGGCAGCACCATATTTTTCGACAACGGTAATAAGATGTTCACACACCGTTGACTTGCCTGAACCATCGCTACCAATAACGGCAATTAATGGAGGTGTTATTGACTGCATGAATATATCCTTTAATTTAAATATCCATTAAAAATATTTATTTGGTTAATATGTTTTTATGAAAGCGTAATTCAGGTCAATGTCACAATTAACCATTGTCACAATAAGGTTGAACGGATATTCTGAGCACGGACCACGTAATATTCAATACATTATTTACTGCCGGGTTTTTCGTGAATCAACGTAATATGTCAATAATTAATTCCACGCCAGTGCGTGTTATTGCCATTGTAGGATGTAATGGTTCAGGTAAATCGACCTCACGGCAAGCCTGGTAAATGAACTGGCAGCAAGAATGCCAACAGAACACATTTATCTCGGGCAATCGTCCGGGCGAATTGGCGAATGGATTTCACAGCTCCCTGTTATTGGCGCACCTTTTGGGCGTTATCTGCGAAGTAAAGCGGCACATGTGCACGAAAAGCCCTCAACACCGCCTGGCAATATTACTGCACTGGTTATCTATCTGCTTTCCTGCTGGCGGGCGTACAAGTTTCGCAAAATGTTGTGTAAAAGCCAGCAAGGCTTTCTGCTCATCACCGACCGCTACCCGCAGGTTGAAGTGCCGGGGTTTCGCTTTGATGGCCCGCAATTGGCAAAAACCACGGGCGGTAACGGTTGGATAAAAATGTTAAGGCAGCGCGAGCTGAAGCTGTACCAATGGATGGCATCTTATTTGCCCGTATTGTTGATTCGTCTTGGCATTGATGAACAAACCGCGTTTGCGCGTAAACCTGACCACCAACTGGCAGCGTTACAGGAAAAAATCGCCGTTACGCCGCAACTGACATTCAATGGCGCAAAGATCCTTGAACTGGATGGGCGACACCCCGCCGATGAAATTCTGCAAGCGTCACTACGCGCAATTCACGCCGCGCTTTCCTGATCACCAAAATGGATAGGGGATGATTTAACGAATGGATGCACTACAAACTCAAACTGTTAATAGTACAACCGCGCCGCAGCCCAACTACATTCCGGGGCTGATTGCGGTGGTCGGGTGTGATGGCACCGGTAAATCCACACTGACCACCGACCTGGTGAAATCGCTGCAACAACACTGGCAAACCGAGCGGCGCTATCTGGGGCTGCTCTCCGGCGAAGACGGCGACAAAATCAAACGATTGCCGTTGGTTGGCGTCTGGCTGGAACGGCGACTGGCGGCCAAATCCTCGAAAACCCAAAGCATGAAAACCAAATCTCCGGCGCTATGGGCGGCGGTGATTATGTACTGCTTCTCGCTGCGAAGAATGGCGAATCTACGCAAGGTTCAGCGACTGGCGCAAAGTGGCGTTCGTGGTGGTCAGCGATCGCTTCCCGCAGGCTGAAATTTCGGGCTTTTATTATGACGGACCGGGGATCGGCGTCGAACGTGCGACCGGGAAAATCAGCATGTTTCTGGCGCAGCGCGAACGGCGTTTATACCAACAAATGGCGCAATATCGCCTGGAATTAATTATTCGCCTGGGCATTGATATTGAGACTGCCATCTCCCGCAAGCCTGACCATGACTATGCCGAGCTGCAGGACAAAATCGGCGTCATGTCGACGATTGGCTATAACGGCACAAAAATTCTTGAGATTGATTCCAGAGCGCCCTACAGCGAAGTGCTGGAACAGGCACAGAAGGCGGTTTCTCTGGTTGCCATCGTTTCTGACCGCCGAAGTTTAACTTAAGGCTGGCGGGATACTTTTTACTATCAACGATAAGGTCAGGCTGAATTGGCGGGTTTTAACATCAAACATTGGTTTGCAGATGGCGCGTTTCGCACCATTATTCGCAATAGCGCCTGGTTAGGCTCCAGTAATGTCGTGAGCGCCTTGCTGGGGCTGTTGGCGCTCTCGTGTGCCGGTAAAGGGATGACGCCCGCCATGTTTGGCGTACTGGTGATTGTGCAATCGTACGCCAAGTCGATCAGCGATTTTATTAAGTTTCAGACATGGCAGCTGGTGTTCAGTACGGAACGCCAGCCTTGACTAACAATAATCCGCAGCAATTTCGCAATGTCGTCTCATTTTCCTTCTCGCTGGATATCGTCAGCGGCGCGGTGGCGATTGTCGGTGGCATTGCCTTACTGCCATTCCTTTCCCATTCATTAGGTCTGGATGACCAAAGTTTTTGGCTGGCAGCGCTCTATTGCACGCTCATTCCTTCAATGGCTTCCTCCACGCCGACCGGCATTCTGCGTGCGGTAGATCGCTTCGATTTGATTGCTGTACAGCAGGCGACGAAACCTTTTCTGCGCGCAGCGGGGAGCGTCGTAGCCTGGTATTTTGACTTTGGTTTTGCGGGTTTTGTTATTGCCTGGTACGTGTCGAATCTGGTTGGCGGCACCATGTACTGGTGGTTTGCCGCGCGCGAATTACGCCGCCGAAATATCCATAACGCCTTCAAATTGAATCTGTTTGAGTCTGCCCGACACATTAAAGGCGCGTGGAGTTTTGTCTGGTCAACCAACATTGCCCACTCCATCTGGTCGGCGCGTAACTCGTGCAGCACAGTGTTGGTGGGGATCGTGTTAGGACCCGCTGCCGCCGGGTTATTTAAAATCGCCATGACATTCTTCGACGCCGCCGGAACGCCAGCGGGTTTGCTGGGTAAAAGTTTTTACCCAGAGGTGATGCGTTTAGATCCGCGCACCACCAGACCGTGGTTGTTAGGTGTGAAGTCCGGTTTACTGGCGGGCGGAATCGGTATTCTGGTGGCGCTCGCGGTGTTTATCGTCGGCAAGCCGCTCATTTCGCTGGTGTTTGGCGTTAAGTATCTCGAAGCGTATGACCTGATTCAGGTGATGCTGGGCGCAATTGTGATTTCGATGCTGGGCTTCCCTCAGGAGTCATTGCTATTGATGGCGGGAAAACAGCGCGCTTTTCTCGTGGCGCAAACCATCGCCTCAATCGGCTACATCGTATTGCTGTTCATGTTCTGTCATCTGTTTGGTGTGCTGGGAGCAGCGTTTGCTTACTTCGGTGGGCAATGTCTGGACGTGGCGCTCTCGTTAATTCCAACCTTAAAGGCATTTTTTCAGCGCCATTCCTTGCTTTATAACGCAGCCGGAGAGAAATCCTGATGATGAGAAAATATTTCCCGCTTGAGGCGAGCGAGCGTCTATTTGTTGCGATTGAAGAAGATGATGTCGTTGATGCACAGGTTAGTTTGCCGCCGACTATTGCACTAAGTTGTACCACCGAAATCATTCATGATAATTACGCGTTATGCCTGCAATTCTGGCTCAATGGCGTTGATCGTCAGGAATTACTGCGTTTAGTTCGCAAACAAGCCAAAGGCGATGAGCTGACTGCTGATGAGCGCAAACAATTTAAATACATGCGAGTGCGCTACAAGCACCTGCGTTTTGCGCAACGGCTGTATTTAAAGAAGCATCAGCCGGATTTTATTCGGCAAAACGACCGTTTTTCTGGGGCGTTTTCAGGACGGCTTTCGTAACGGTAAGAAAAATATTGTGTCGTATTACGGCAACCTGTTACGGATTTATTTAAGCTCTCCGGTCTGGTCGTTGGTGAACTATTCATTACGCCATAGCCAGTTAGAAAGCGTAAGCAGTTTTATTGCCTATCGGCAAAAGCAAATGCATACCCTGAAAGAGATTATTGCCAAACCGCGACTAACCGGCAGGGAATTTCATGATGTGCGAAAAATCATCAGCCAGCAGGTTTCTTATTACGACACCTTAAGATCGCTTGATCCTGAAAATAAAGAGGCGTTACAGATTTCCCGTTTCCTCGCCGCCATTAATGGCCTGATGGGAGATAAACACGACGACATGGTGGCGGATGATATGGAAAACCGCCAGTCGTATGATGCACCGGTGGCGCTGGATAGCGATATTCGCCAGCGCTTAGAGCTGCTGATTTCGCGTTTTCCGCTATAACCGGAGCAATGATGTCATCTCGTTTGATTATTGCGCTGATTATCATGCTCTTAGCCCCGGGTGTGCAGGCACACAATTTCATCACTGGCAAAACGGTTACCCCCGTTTATATCCAGGAAGGCGGCGAGCTGCTTCTGAATAGCGACGACGAAATTCACTACCAAAAGTGGAACAGCACACAATTGGCGGGAAAAGTCCGCATTATCCAGTATATCGCCGGGCGTAAGTCGGCGAAGAAAAAGAACTCATTGTTAATTAAAGCGGTTGAAGCGGCAAACTTTCCGCAGGATCGTTTTCAGCCCACCACCATTGTGAACACTGATGATGCCATCTTTGGTACTGGCTATTTTGTTGTTGGCAAAATCGAAAAAAAGTAAAACGCCGCTATCCGTGGGCGCAATTCGTTATTGACGACAATGGACAGGGACGCGTTGCCTGGCGCTTGCCGGAGCAGAGTTCAACCATTCTGGTGCTGAATAAAGCCGGGCAAATTCAGTGGGCAAAGGACGGCAGCCTGACGCCGGAAGAGGTAGATCATGTCATTGCGCTGGCGCAGAAACTGATCAATGAATAAAAAATTCAAAGGATTGAGGGCGTTAGTGAGATGAAGCTGGTTGAACACTACATCATGCGTGGTACGCGCCGTCTGGTGCTGATTATCGTCGGTTTTCTGATCTTTATTTTCGCCAGCTACTCCGCACAGCGTTATCTGACCGAAGCGGCAAATGGGACATTAGCTCTTGATGTTGTGCTGGATATCGTTTTCTACAAAGTGCTGATTGCACTGGAGATGTTGTTACCTGTTGGTCTGTATGTGTCAGTTGGCGTGACGCTAGGGTAGATGTATACCGACTCGGAAATTACCGCTATCTCTGCGGCGGGGGGCAGTCCGGGACGCTTGTACAAAGCCGTTCTTTATCTGGCGATACCGCTAAGTATTTTTGTCACCCTTCTGTCGATGTATGGTCGTCCGTGGGCTTATGCGCAGATTTATCAACTGGAGCAACAGTCACAGTCGGAACTGGATGTTCGCCAGTTGCGGGCAAAGAAATTTAACACTAACGATAACGGACGAATGATCCTTTCGCAGACGGTTGATCAGGATAATAATCGCCTGACTGACGCGCTGATTTATACTTCTACTGCCAATCGAACCCGCATTTTCCGCGCCCGTTCGGTTGATGTGGTTGACCCATCACCCGAGAAACCGACCGTTATGTTGCATAACGGCACAGCCTATCTTCTCGATCATCAGGGGCGTGACGACAACGAACAGATCTACCGTAATCTGCAATTACATCTGAATCCGCTGGATCAAAGCCCTAACGTCAAACGCAAAGCGAAATCGGTCACGGAGCTGGCGCGCTCCGTCTTTCCAGCCGATCATGCCGAACTGCAATGGCGACAAAGCCGTGGCCTGACAGCATTGTTGATGGCGCTGCTGGCCATTTCATTAAGTCGGGTAAAACCGCGGCAAGGGCGATTTTCAACATTATTGCCACTGACGTTGCTGTTTATTGCCATTTTTTATGGCGGCGACGTCTGCCGTACGCTGGTGGCTAACGGCGCAATTCCCCTCATTCCTGGTTTGTGGTTAGTACCCGGACTCATGCTAATGGGCCTGCTGATGCTGGTCGCACGCGACTTCTCTTTGCTGCAGAAATTTTCCCGATGAATGTTTTCAGTCGCTATTTAATCCGTCATCTCTTTCTCGGTTTTGCCGCCGCCGCAGGGCTATTGCTGCCGCTTTTTACCACCTTCAACCTGATTAACGAACTGGATGATGTCAGCCCGGGCGGTTATCGCTGGACTCAGGCGGTGCTGGTGGTGCTAATGACCTTACCGCGCACACTGGTCGAACTTTCGCCATTTATCGCCTTATTGGGAGGGATTGTCGGCTGGGGCAGTTATCGAAAAACAGTGAGCTTACCGCCATTCGCAGCATGGGGTTTTCTATCTTCCGTATTGCACTGGTGGCGCTGGTTGCAGGGATATTGTGGACTGTTTCGTTAGGCGCGATAGATGAGTGGGTAGCGTCGCCATTACAGCAACAGGCGTTGCAAATCAAATCGACCGCCACCGCGTTGGGGGAGGACGATGACATTACCGGCAATATGCTGTGGGCCAGGCGTGGTAATGAATTTGTGACGGTGAAATCGCTGAACGAGCAGGGCCAGCCGGTGGGCGTGGAGATTTTTCATTATCGCGACGATCTCTCGCTCGAATCCTACATTTATGCACGCAGTGCCACCATTGAAGACGACAAAACGTGGATCCTGCATGGTGTGAATCATAAAAAATGGCTGAATGGCAAAGAAACGCTGGAAACATTAGATAATCTTGCCTGGCAATCGGCCTTCACCAGTATGGATCTTGAAGAGTTATCAATGCCGGGCAATACTTTTTCTGTCCGTCAGCTTAATCATTACATCCATTATTTGCAGGAAACCGGGCAACCCAGCAGCGAATACCGCCTTGCACTGTGGGAAAAACTGGGGCAACCCATCCTGACCCTGGCGATGATTTTGCTGGCTGTGCCGTTTACCTTTAGCGCCCCGCGCTCGCCAGGATGGGTAGCGTCTCGCTGTAGGTGTCATCGTTGGCTTACTCACCTGGATCAGCTATCAAATCATGGTCAATCTGGGATTGCTATTTGCGTTGAGCGCACCTGTTACCGCGCTCGGTTTACCGATAGCGTTTGTGCTGGTGGCGTTGAGCTTGGTGTATTGGTATGACAGACAACATTAAACCCGCCGTGGCGCAACACCACGGCGGGCTCACATTACTGCTTCAGAGTAGCAAATGCCTGAATGATGGCATCGATTTGCTCACGACTGTGAGCAGCGTTTACGCTACAGCGCAGCAGCGTGATGCCTGCAGGCGCGGCAGGTGGCAGGATAAGATTCACATAAACGCCCAGCGAAATAAGCTCGCGCCAGATGCGTAAACCGTCCTCTTTCGAACCGATTATTACCGGCACTACCGGGCTAATATGTGAACTTAACTCATAACCCAGTTTTTGCAGACCGTCATACAGATGGTTGGCATTATCCATCAGCTTTTGCCGCAGCTCTGGTTGTGTGGCAATAGTTCTTAACGACGAGCGCACGGTCGCAATGCAGGACGGAGAAGGAGAGGCGGTAAAAATATACGGGCGGCTGCCGTAGCGCAGCACTTCCATCGCTTCCGAACCGACAGCAAAACCGCCAATCGAGGCCAGACTTTTACTGAAGGTGCCAACGATAATATCCACATCATCTTCAACGCCGACAGCTTCAGCCAGTCCGCGCCCCGTTGCGCCTAACACGCCAAACGAATGCGCTTCATCGACAATCAAATAACCACCGAGACGACGTTTGATATCAACAATTTCCGCTAACGGCGCAACGTCACCGAGCATGCTGTAGATACCCTCAACGATGATAATCGCCTCTTTCGCCCGTTCACCGAGGCGAACCATGCGCCGTTCCAGATCTTTAGCATCGTTATGGCGGAAACGAATAATTTCCGCGCCACCGAGAGAACAGGCGTCATAAATACTGGCGTGGCTGTCGGCATCCAGTAACACCACGGCGTTATGGTCGGCAAGTGCGCTGATGACGCCTAAATTAGCGGTATAACCGGTTGAAAAAACGATAGCGGTAGGGCGATTGAAAAACTCGGCAATCTCTTTCTCTAACGCCAGGTGCGGCGCATAACTGCCGTTTGCCATACGAGAACCGGTGGTGCCGGTGCCTTGGGCCGCTAACGCTGCCTGACCTTCGGCGATGGCATCATGATTAAAGGTTAAACCGAGGTAATTATTGGTCCCGGCCAGAATCACTTTTTTATTGCCGATCCGGCCTTCGGTGGCGGAATACACTTCATCAATACAGGTGCCAAACGGTGTTAACCTGTTGTCACTAAATTGCAGTCGCTCGCCAGCAAGGCGCGCATATTTATCGTATAGCCCCATTATTTATTCTCCAGCCATGGAAGTAGAGTTTCCATTAATTGCGCAGGGGTTTTGACATCCAGCAGAATATTAATAGGAATGGAAATATCGAATCTGTCTTCCAGCATCATTAAGAGATCCATCACTTTGATCGACTCCAGGCCAAGATCGTTGACGAGATCGCTGTCGGGCTTAATTTCCACACCGTTTTCGACCAAATCCTGTAAACAGGAAAGGATGTAATCCATTACTATTTCACGATTTACCATAGAAACGTTAACACACCTTTAAACAAGACAATCAAAATAGCCCGTTGCGTAATGCGTGTTCCAGGCTAATCCCGGGAAACCAATTAATATCTTCAGAAATACGGTTATTACTTGCCGACCAGTCGGCGTGGGTTAATTCACGAATTTTCGAGCGGGTCAGCATAGGTTCTTTACCTGCCAGGCGACTCAACGCGGTACTGATATCCGCAAGGCAGGTGAGGACCGGCAGAGGAATACCAACCATTCGCACGGAACCGCAACGGACGTTGGTGGCAAGTTGCTGTATGCGTTGCCAGTCATAGCCGCCAGCGACGCCATCGCATAATTCATAGGTTTGCGTCTGTACAGTTTCGGCGCTTAACCACTGACCCACTGCTTGCGCAAAATCGGTGACGTGCAGGAAAGAGAGCTGTGTATCTGGTGCACCAAGTCGTGGCAGCAGGCCGCGCAGCATCCAGTCAAACAGCGGTTTTAACTCTTTATCGCCGGGACCATACACGGCTGTCGGGCGAAAAACGCCCAGCGTAATTTCGTCAGCCATTGCAGTCAGCCGTTGTTCGGCGACGTGTTTGGAATTTGCGTACCAGGAGAGCTCGGGATGGCGCGCCGCCAGCGAAGAGATAAACAGAAAACGTTGGCAAAAGCCGCTCTCTTTTGCTGCTTGCATCAGGCGCAGGCTGCCGTCAACGTTACAGTGGGTAAAAATCTCTTCTTTGTGTCCGCGCACTTGCCCGGCGCAATGGACCACCGCGCTGGCTCCGGCAACCAGTTCGCTAAGCGAATGTGTATCTTCCAGCGAACCGCACACCCAAGTAAGATTATCATTGACGTGAGCGCGGGCAGTACGCGTCAATGCGCGAACGTGAAAGCCGCGGGCGAGCAGGTTATTGATAATATATTTACCGATAAACCGGTAGCGCCCGTCACCGCGACAGTTTGATTCATGCCAGGGATTCCTGCACATGAAGACTGGCAGCATAAGCCTTCTGATAACGTTTTTTCGCTTCCGCACGGGCAGGCTTGCCGGAGGACGTTCGGGGAATACTGTGGGGCGGCAACAGCTCGATAGCCGCGGTCACGCCAAATTCGCTTTGGATCCGTGCCGCCAGCGCGTGGATAAGCTGTCCGCGACGTTCTTCATCGCTGATCCGACACTGGATCTGCAAAATGATTTTTTCCTGGGCGGTAACAAAAGCAATCGCATCGCCAGAATGAATTTCCGGTTCCTGTTCCGCTATATATTCAATATCCTGCGGTCAGATATTACGGCCACGAATAATAATCAGATCTTTAATGCGTCCGGTGACATACAGATAACCGTCCAGCAGATAACCGAGGTCGCCGGTGTCTAACCAGCCCGTCGCGGCAATCTCGTCTTGCGAAGCTTGGTCGCCAAAGTAACCGCTCATCAGACTGGGGCCGGAGATGCAAATATGCCTACCACACGTTCCGCGACCGGCATACCTGCTTCATTGCGGATTTCAATACCATGTTCCGGCAACGCTTTGCCGCAGTTGACGAAAGTCGATACGGCGCGTGTCTCTGCACCCGGCGCGACGGCTTTACCCTGATATTCGAGGATGTCGCGATCCACTTCGTTAACCACAACCCCGGAGGCTTCATCAGAGAAGCTGACAGCCAGCGCATTTTCTGCCAGTCCGTAGCACGGCATGAAAGTTTTATTGTCAAAGTTAACCTGACGGAAACATTCAGCGAATTGATGGAGTTGTTCTGCGGAGATGGGTTCTGCACCAATACCAGCGACGCGCCAGCAGGAAAGATCCAGTTCAGCGAGATCTTTTTCATTCACGCGGCGCTGGCACAATTCATAGCCAAACGGCGGCGCAACGGAAACGGTGCCGCGATTTTTACTGATCAATTTAAGCCATTGCAGAGGACGCATGGCAAAATCCTGAGTGCGCAAATAATCTACTGAAAGCTGCGTGGCGACGGGGGTCAGGAGAAAGCCGACCAGTCCCATATCATGGTAGAAAGGCAGCCAGGAGACGCAGCGGTCGCCAGGGCGTAATTTAATGCCGTCGTGGCTTATAGCACGTAGATTAGCCATCACTTCGCGATGGGTGATAATGACGCCACGGGGAAAACGGGTGCTGCCGGAGGTGTACTGGAGGTAGGCGATATCGTTCGGAACTGGACGCTGGAGCGCAACATCGGCTTCCGGTAATGCCTTAAACCAGGCGTGGCTTAAAACATGTAATTCGGGGTTGTCATGCGTCGCGGCATTGACCAGTGGCAACCACTCATCACCAGTGATAATGGCTGCGGGCTGGCAACTTGCCAGTAAACCCTGCAATTTGGCGCTCCAGGAATCCCGCTGACCAACGCCCATTGGAATCGCCAACGGGACGGCGACTAAGCCGGCATACTGGCAGGCAAAAAAGCCTCTACGAACCGCTACTTGTTTCGGCAATCAGTGCACGCGATCGCCTTTTTTCAGGTTCAGCGATAACAACCGTTTCGCACCAGCTTCGGCACGTGCTTTTAACGTCTGATATTCCAGTTGATCTTCAAGTTGCAACGTCTGTCATAAAAATTCATTCCGGCGCTACTCAGAGCGGCGTAGTCCAAAGCATCAACCAGCGTTGGAAAATCGGCATAGCGCATAGGTAGGGAATGCGTAAAGATTTTATTAGACATATACACCACGAAAAAATTGGATATCCAAAATAAAATGACAATAATGCGGTGGATTATATAGGCATAAAAGATAAATGAGATAGTATTTTCATCAGTGTGAAAATGAACATTGATTTAAATAATGAGTTTGAGTTTTTTTGTTTTTATTGTGAATGATATTTAATTTATGAATATATTAAGAAGAAGCCTTGTCCGGTCGCCTTAAATCGACAAAAGGCATTGTGGCGCTTCTGTGTAGTCTCTGACCTTATCGTAATCATTAATAAATACTATTTATTCGTCGTTTGTATTCATTGGGTTGATTATTAAGGTGCCGTTCGTTGCTGTTGCAACCTGTTTGTCACCGTTAATTATTTGTTACCCACAGAACAGAACTATGGAATGCGATCTGCTGATGATTAAAATTGAAAAAGTAATTAATAAAAATGACCTTAAGGCATTTATCGCTTTTCCGTCATCACTTTATCCCGACGATCCAAACTGGATACCCCCTTTATTCATTGAACGCAACGAGCATTTGTCTGCGAAAAATCCGGGGACGGACCATATCATCTGGCAGGCGTGGGTGGCAAAAAAAGCGGGGCAGATAGTTGGGCGTATTACCGCGCAAATAGATACCTTGCACCGCGAGCGTTACGGCAAAGATACCGGTCATTTCGGCATGATTGACGCCATTGATGATCCGCAGGTTTTTGCCGCGTTGTTTGGCGCAGCGGAAGCGTGGTTGAAGTCACAAGGTGCAAGTAAGATCAGCGGGCCTTTCAGCCTGAATATCAATCAGGAAAGCGGATTACTGATTGAAGGTTTTGACACACCACCTGTGCGATGATGCCGCACGGTAAACTGTGGTATGCCGCGCATATTGAACAATTGGGTTATCACAAAGGCATTGATTTACTGGCGTGGTGGATGCAGCGAACCGATCTCACTTTCTCTCCGGCGCTAAAAAACTGATGGATCAGGTGCGCAAAAAGGTGACCATTCGCTGCATCAATCGTCAGCGGTTTGCCGAAGAGATGCAGATCCTGCGTGAGATTTTCAACTCTGGCTGGCAACACAACTGGGGATTTGTGCCGTTTACCGAACATGAATTCGCGACCATGGGCGATCAACTTAAATATCTGGTGCCGGACGATATGATCTACATCGCTGAGATTGATTCTGCACCCTGCGCGTTTATTGTCGGCTTGCCAAACATCAACGAGGCGATTGCCGATCTGAACGGATCGCTCTTTCCCTTCGGCTGGGCAAAATTGCTGTGGCGTTTGAAAGTCAGCGGTGTGCGAACTGCGCGAGTGCCGCTGATGGGCGTGCGCGACGAGTATCAGTTCAGCCGCATCGGCCCGGTGATTGCGCTGTTATTGATTGAAGCCTTACGCGATCCGTTTGCCCGCCGGAAGATCGATGCGCTGGAGATGTCATGGATCCTCGAAACCAATACAGGCATGAATAACATGCTGGAACGCATTGGGGCGGAGCCGTACAAGCGTTACCGATTGTATGAAAAGCAAATTTAATACCAGCTAACTCAGGTTCATCTCCAGCGGCACCGCCGAGCGAATCAAATGGTGGCCTTCCAGCTCGATATCGTGGAGATTCTTTTTCACGGTCCGCACATGATCGCGTGCTGCGCGCTGGGCGACGTGCGGCAGCCGCTGCAACACCGCGTTGTAGATCCGCGCATGCTGGCGATCGATCTGCTTTTTTTGCTGTGGTCGATGGTAGAGATTATTTACGCTGGCAAACACTGAATTAAACATCAGATCGGTCAATGATTGCAGCGTAAACACCAGCACCTGATTGTGAGAAGCCTGACAAATGGCGAGATGGAAAGCGTGATCCAACTGCGCATGTTCGATCAGCGAAATCTCTTTGTTGTTCTCACTGGCGGCGAGCATTTTTTCATAACAGCGAGTTATCACAACAAAATCAGCCTGCGTTCCCAGCGTTGCCGCCAGCCTTGCCGATTCGCCTCCAGTAATGCGCGAACGTCGAGCAGATCGTACAGCGTTCGCGGCTGCGTGCTGAACAGATGAATTAGCGGCTGGTGTCCTGCACCCGATTAAGCCGTGCGACACGAGAATCGCGACCCTGCGCCGTTTCAATAATCCCGCGCCCGCGCAGCACGGTCAGCCCTTCACGCAGTGCGGAGCGTGAGAAGCCGAGCTTTTCACACAGTCGACGTTCCGAGGGAAGCGGCTGACCGACCTTCAGTACGCCGTCGATAATTAACCGTTCGATACTCTCTGCAACCACTTCGCAAATAGGGCGACGTTCATCTTTCATTCCCGGACCTCGTGCACAGGTAGGACCAATTTTTCTGTTCTTAACTCGCAAAACACGTACATCACGTAAGTGATTATGTTACATTAATTTAACATTGAGTTAACCAAGACAAGGTCACAGAGCTGGAAAAAAAATGGTCTGACCGGTAGCTAAAGAGATAGACGAAAACGAAAAGCCCGCTTAATAACTGTTCACAGAAGCAGCGCGCAAAAATCAGCTGCCACACAACACAACAAAGCGAAGCCTACTCATGAGCATCTTGTACGAAGAGCGTCTTGATGGCGCTTTACCCGATGTCGACCGCACATCGGTACTGATGGCACTGCGTGAGCATGTCCCTGGACTTGAGATCCTGCATACCGATGAGGAGATCATTCCTTACGAGTGTGACGGGTTGAGCGCGTATCGCACGCGTCCATTACTGGTTGTTCTGCCTAAGCAGATGGAACAGGTGACGGCGATTCTGGCTGTCTGCCACCGCCTGCGTGTGCCGGTGGTGACCCGTGGTGCAGGCACCGGGCTTTCTGGTGGCGCGCTGCCGCTGGAAAAAGGTGTGTTGTTGGTGATGGCGCGCTTTAAAGAGATCCTCGACATTAACCCCGTTGGTCGCCGCGCGCGCGTGCAGCCGGGCGTGCGTAACCTGGCGATCTCCCAGGCCGTTGCGCCGCATAATCTCTATTACGCGCCGGATCCTTCCTCACAAATCGCCTGCTCGATTGGCGGCAATGTGGCGGAAAATGCCGGCGGCGTCCACTGCCTGAAATATGGTCTGACCGTACATAACCTGCTGAAAATTGAAGTGCAAACGCTGGATGGCGAGGCGCTGACGCTAGGATCGGATGCGCTGGATTCGCCTGGTTTTGACCTGCTGGCGTTGTTCACCGGATCGGAAGGTATGCTCGGCGTGACCACCGAAGTGACGGTGAAGCTGTTGCCGAAGCCGCCCGTGGCGCGGGTTCTGTTAGCAAGCTTTGACTCGGTAGAAAAAGCCGGACTTGCGGTTGGTGACATCATCGCTAATGGCATTATCCCCGGCGGGCTGGAGATGATGGATAACCTGTCGATCCGCGCGGCGGAAGATTTTATTCATGCCGGTTATCCCGTCGACGCCGAAGCGATTTTGTTATGCGAACTGGACGGCGTGGAGTCTGACGTACAGGAAGACTGCGAGCGGGTTAACGACATCTTGTTGAAAGCGGGTGCGACTGACGTCCGTCTGGCACAGGACGAAGCAGAGCGCGTACGTTTCTGGGCCGGTCGCAAAAATGCGTTCCCGGCGGTAGGACGTATCTCCCCGGATTACTACTGCATGGATGGCACCATCCCGCGTCGCGCCCTGCCTGGCGTACTGGAAGGCATTGCCCGTTTATCGCAGCAATATGATTTACGTGTTGCCAACGTCTTTCATGCCGGAGATGGCAACATGCACCCGTTAATCCTTTTCGATGCCAACGAACCCGGTGAATTTGCCCGCGCGGAAGAGCTGGGCGGGAAGATCCTCGAACTCTGCGTTGAAGTTGGCGGCAGCATCAGTGGGGAACATGGCATCGGGCGAGAAAAAATCAATCAAATGTGCGCCCAGTTCAATAGCGATGAAATCACGGTCTTCCATGCGGTCAAGGCGGCGTTTGACCCCGATGGTTTGCTGAACCCTGGGAAAAACATTCCCACGCTACACCGCTGTGCTGAATTTGGTGCCATGCATGTGCATCACGGTCATTTACCTTTCCCTGAACTGGAGCGTTTCTGATGCTACGCGAGTGTGATTACAGCCAGGCGCTGCTGGAGCAGGTGAATCAGGCGATTAGCGATAAAACGCCGCTGGTGATTCAGGCAGCAATAGCAAAGCCTTTTTAGGTCGCCCAGTCACCGGGCAAACGCTGGATGTGCGTTGTCATCGCGGCATTGTTAATTACGACCCGACCGAGCTGGTGATAACCGCTCGTGCCGGAACGCCGCTGGTGGCGATTGAAGCGGCGCTGGAGAGCGCCGGGCAAATGCTTCCCTGCGAGCCGCCGCATTATGGTGAAGAAGCCACCTGGGGCGGGATGGTCGCCTGCGGGCTGGCGGGGCCGCGTCGCCCGTGGAGCGGTTCGGTCCGCGATTTTGTCCTCGGCACGCGCATCATTACCGGCGCTGGAAAACATCTGCGTTTTGGTGGCGAAGTGATGAAAAACGTTGCCGGATACGATCTCTCACGGTTAATGGTCGGAAGCTACGGTTGTCTTGGCGTGCTCACTGAAATCTCAATGAAAGTGTTACCGCGACCGCGCGCCTCCCTGAGCCTGCGTCGGGAAATCAGCCTGCAAGAAGCCATGAGTGAAATCGCCGAGTGGCAACTCCAGCCATTACCCATTAGTGGCTTATGTTACTTCGACAATGCGTTGTGGATCCGCCTTGAGGGCGGCGAAGGATCGGTAAAAGCAGCGCGTGAACTGCTGGGTGGCGAAGAGGTTGCGGGTCAGTTCTGGCAGCAATTGCGTGAACAACAACTGCCGTTCTTCTCGTTACCAGGTACCTTATGGCGCATTTCATTACCCAGTGATGCGCCGATGATGGATTTACCCGGCGAGCAACTGATCGACTGGGGCGGGGCGTTACGCTGGCTGAAATCGACAGCCGAGGACAATCAAATCCATCGCATCGCCCGCAACGCTGGCGGTCATGCGACCCGCTTTAGTGCCGGAGATGGTGGCTTTGCCCCGCTATCGGCTCCTTTATTCCGCTATCACCAGCAGCTTAAACAGCAGCTCGACCCTTGCGGCGTGTTTAACCCCGGTCGCATGTACGCGGAACTTTGAGGAGCAGGCTATGCAAACCCGATTAACAGAAGAGATGCGGCAGAACGCGCGCGCGCTGGAAGCCGACAGCATCCTGCGCGCTGTGTTCACTGCGGATTTTGTACCGCAACCTGCCCAACCTATCAGCTTCTGGGCGATGAACTGGACGGGCCGCGCGGGCGCATCTATCTGATTAAACAGGTGCTGGAAGGCAACGAAGTCACGCTTAAAACACAGGAGCATCTCGATCGCTGCCTCACTTGCCGTAATTGTGAAACCACCTGTCCTTCTGGTGTGCGCTATCACAATTTGCTGGATATCGGGCGTGATATTGTCGAGCAGAAAGTGAAACGCCCACTGCCGGAGCGAATACTGCGCGAAGGATTGCGCCAGGTAGTGCCGCGTCCGGCGGTCTTCCGTGTGCTGACGCAGGTAGGCTGGTGCTGCGACCGTTTTTACCGGAACAGGTCAGAGCAAAACTGCCTGCTGAAACGGTGAAAGCTAAACCGCGTCCGCCGCTGCGCCATAAGCGTCGGGTTTTAATGCTGGAAGCTGCGCCCAGCCTACGCTTTCGCCCAACACCAACGCGGCAACTGCGCGAGTGCTGGATCGTCTGGGGATCAGCGTCATGTCAGCTAACGAAGCAGGCTGTTGTGGCGCGGTGGACTATCATCTTAATGCGCAGGAGAAAGGGCTGGCACGGGCGCGCAATAATATTGATGCCTGGTGGCCCGCGATTGAAGCAGGTGCCGAGGCAATTTTGCAAACCGCCAGCGGCTGCGGTGCGTTTGTCAAAGAGTACGGGCAGATGCTGAAAAACGATGCGTTATATGCCGATAAAGCGCGTCAAGTCAGTGAACTGGCGGTCGATTTAGTCGAGCTTCTGCGCGAGGAACCGCTGGAAAAACTGGCAGTTCGCGGCGATAAAAAACTGGCCTTCCACTGCCCGTGTACCCTACAACATGCGCAAAAGCTGAACGGCGAAGTGGAAAAAGTGTTGCTTCGTCTTGGATTTACCTTAACGGACGTTCCCGACAGCATCTGTGCTGCGGTTCAGCGGAACATATGCGTTAACGCATCCCGATCTGGCACGCCAGCTGCGGGATAACAAAATGAATGCGCTGGAAAGCGGCAAACCGGAAATGATCGTCACCGCCAACATTGGTTGCCAGACGCATCTGGCGAGCGCCGGTCGTACCTCTGTGCGTCACTGGATTGAAATTGTAGAACAAGCCCTTGAAAAGGAATAACAAAATGAAAACTAAAGTCATTCTTAGCCAGCAAATGGCGAGTGCAATTATTGCCGCAGGTCAGGAAGAGGCGCAGAAAAATAACTGGTCTGTTTCCATTGCTGTTGCCGATGACGGCGGTCATCTGCTGGCGTTAAGTCGCATGGACGATTGCGCGCCGATTGCGGCTTACATCTCCCAGGAGAAAGCGCGTACCGCCGCGCTGGGGCGTCGTGAAACTAAGGGCTATGAAGAGATGGTGAACAACGGACGTACCGCGTTCGTGACTGCGCCGTTACTGACGTCGCTGGAAGGTGGCGTACCGGTTGTTGTTGATGGGCAAATTATTGGTGCCGTGGGCGTTTCTGGTTTAACCGGAGCACAGGATGCGCAGGTCGCGAAAGCGGCAGCAGCGGTGTTGGCGAAATAAGCGAAAACGAGGAGAGAAACAATGAGTCAAACCATAACCCAGGGCCGTTTACGCATTGACGCCAATTTTAAACGTTTTGTGGATGAAGAAGTTTTGCCTGGCGTGGAACTGGATGCTGCCGCGTTCTGGCACAATGTTGATGAGATCGTTCACGATCTGGCGCCAGAGAATCGTCAGTTGCTGGCAGAGCGCGATCGCATTCAGGCGGTGCTTGATGAGTGGCATCGCAGCAATCCGGGGCCGGTAAAAGATAAAGCGGCCTATAAATCTTTCCTGCGTGAACTGGGCTACCTGGTGCCGCAACCGGAGCGCGTGACGGTGGAAACCACGGGCATTGACAGCGAAATCACCAGCCAGGCGGGGCCGCAGCTGGTGGTTCCGGCAATGAACGCCCGCTACGCGCTGAACGCGGCGAACGCTCGCTGGGGCTCACTATACGATGCGTTATACGGCAGCGACATCATCCCGCAGGAAGGGGCGATGGTCAGCGGCTACGATCCGCAACGCGGTGCGCAGGTTATCGCCTGGGTTCGGCGTTTCCTCGATGAATCTCTACCGCTGGAAAACGGCAGCTATCAGGATGTGGTGGCGTTTAAGGTGGTCGATAAACAATTACGCATCCAGTTGAAAAATGGTAAAGAAACCACGTTACGTACCCCGGCGCAGTTTGTCGGTTACCGTGGCGATGCCGCTGCGCCGACCTGCATTTTGCTGAAAAATAACGGCCTGCATATTGAACTGCAAATTGATGCCAACGGGCGGATTGGCAAAGACGATCCGGCGCACATCAACGATGTTATCGTCGAAGCGGCCATCAGTACCATTCTCGACTGCGAAGATTCGGTCGCGGCGGTTGATGCGGAAGATAAAATCCTGCTGTACCGCAACCTGCTGGGCCTGATGCAGGGGACTCTGCAAGAGAAAATGGAGAAAAACGGTCGGCAAATCGTGCGTAAACTGAATGACGATCGTCATTACACCGCCGCCGATGGCTCTGAAATTTCTCTGCACGGACGCTCGCTGCTGTTTATCCGCAACGTGGGTCATTTGATGACCATTCCTGTGATTTGGGACAGCGAAGGCAATGAAATCCCGGAAGGCATTCTTGATGGCGTCATGACTGGCGCGATTGCCCTCTATGATTTAAAAGTGCAGAAAAACTCGCGCACTGGCAGCGTCTATATTGTGAAACCGAAAATGCACGGTCCGCAGGAAGTGGCGTTCGCCAACAAACTGTTTACCCGCATTGAGACAATGCTCGGTATGGCACCGAATACCCTGAAAATGGGCATTATGGATGAAGAACGTCGGACCTCGCTGAACTTGCGTAGCTGTATCGCTCAGGCGCGCAACCGCGTGGCGTTCATCAATACCGGTTTCCTCGACCGTACCGGCGATGAAATGCATTCGGTGATGGAAGCTGGCCCGATGCTGCGTAAAAATCAGATGAAATCGACGCTTGGATCAAAGCCTACGAGCGTAATAACGTGCTTTCCGGTCTGTTCTGTGGGCTGCGCGGTAAAGCGCAAATTGGTAAAGGCATGTGGGCAATGCCGGACCTGATGGCAGACATGTACAGCCAGAAGGGCGACCAACTGCGTGCCGGGGCAAACACAGCCTGGTTCCGTCACCAACCGCTGCTACGCTCCATGCGCTGCACTACCACCAAACCAACGTACAGAGCGTACAAGCCAACATTGCCCAGACCGAGTTCAATGCTGAATTTGAACCGCTGCTGGACGATCTGCTGACTATTCCGGTTGCTGAAAACGCTAACTGGTCGGCGCAAGAGATCCAACAAGAGCTGGATAACAACGTGCAGGGGATTCTGGGGTACGTGGTGCGCTGGGTGGAGCAGGGGATTGGTTGTTCAAAAGTGCCGGATATTCACAATGTGGCGCTGATGGAAGACCGCGCAACGCTGCGCATCTCCAGCCAGCATATCGCCAACTGGTTACGTCACGGTATTTTGACTAAAGAACAGGTGCAGGCGTCGCTGGAGAATATGGCGAAAGTGGTTGATCAGCAAAACGCTGGCGATCCGGCTTATCGTCCGATGGCGGGGAATTTCGCTAACTCGAGTGCTTTTAAAGCTGCCAGCGATTTAATCTTCCTCGGCGTGAAACAGCCAAACGGTTATACCGAACCGCTATTACACGCCTGGCGTTTACGCGAAAAAGAAAGTCATTAATAGCGTCAAAAAAGCCCCGGCAAGTTTTATTGTCGGGCTATGATAGTAACTGCGGTAGTACATTTATCCCGGAAATAACCGGAGCGATTATCAGGGTTTAACAATATTAAATACCCGTAGCGCATTACTAGCGGGCCTAAAACAACAATATGGACATCTTAACGATACTCTGCGCCTGCGTGTGCGGAACAGAAACCCTTACCCGATATACTTGTTATGCCAGAGGTAGCAATTGCGTTAGCAGCGTACTGTTGCTGTAAAGTATAACGCCTATATTTTACAGTTCAGTCCTCTTTTGCTTATTACAACCTTAAGTATATCAAGCATATAAAGATAATAAGAGACTGAACAATATGGTTACCTGGACCCAAATGTATATGCCGATGGGAGGACTGGGGCTATCCGCTCTGGTCGCCCTGATCCCGATAATATTCTTCTTCGTTGCACTCGCGGTATTACGTCTGAAAGGACATGTCGCTGGAGCAATAACCCTTATATTATCTATCCTGATTGCAATATTCGCCTTTAAAATGCCGATTGATATGGCATTTGCTGCTGCGGGCTATGGCTTTATTTATGGATTATGGCCAATTGCGTGGATTATTGTCGCGGCGGTGTTCCTGTATAAATTAACCGTTGCCAGCGGGCAGTTCGATATTATCCGCAGCTCGGTTATCTCCATCACCGACGATCAGCGTTTGCAGGTGTTACTGATTGGTTTCTCCTTTGGTGCGTTGCTGGAAGGAGCGGCTGGCTTTGGTGCGCCGGTGGCGATTACCGGTGCGCTGCTGGTGGGCCTGGGCTTCAAACCGTTATACGCGGCGGGGCTGTGTCTGATTGCCAATACTGCGCCGGTGGCGTTTGGTGCGTTGGGCGTGCCGATTCTGGTCGCCGGTCAGGTAACGGGAATCGATCCGTTCCACATTGGCGCAATGGCGGGACGTCAGTTACCGTTCCTGTCGGTTCTTGTGCCGTTCTGGCTGGTAGCAATGATGGACGGCTGGAAAGGGGTGAAAGAGACGTGGCCAGCGGCGCTGGTTGCTGGGGGAAGCTTCGCTGTCACTCAGTTCTTTACCTCTAACTATATTGGTCCGGAACTGCCGGATATTACTTCGGCGCTGGTGAGTATCGTCTCACTCGCTTTATTCCTTAAAGTCTGGCGGCCGAAAAATACCGAAACGGCAATCAGCATGGGACAATCCGCAGGTGCGATGGTGGTAAATAAGCCATCTTCTGGCGGTCCCGTGCCTTCAGAATATAGTCTGGGGCAAATCATTCGTGCGTGGTCACCGTTTTTAATCTTAACGGTGCTGGTCACCATCTGGACCATGAAGCCGTTTAAAGCGTTATTTGCTCCGGGCGGCGCGTTTTATTCACTGGTGATTAATTTCCAGATCCCTCATTTGCATCAACAAGTGTTGAAAGCGGCACCCATTGTCGCCCAACCAACGCCAATGGATGCGGTGTTTAAATTCGACCCCCTCTCGGCTGGCGGCACCGCTATTTTTATTGCGGCGATTATCTCTATCTTCATCCTCGGTGTGGGGATCAAGAAAGGTATTGGCGTCTTTGCCGAAACGCTAATTAGTCTGAAGTGGCCGATATTGTCGATTGGCATGGTGTTGGCGTTCGCCTTCGTCACCAACTATTCCGGCATGTCCACCACGCTGGCGCTGGTACTGGCAGGTACAGGCGTGATGTTCCCGTTCTTCTCACCGTTCCTCGGCTGGCTGGGCGTATTCCTTACCGGCTCGGACACTTCTTCAAACGCCTGTTTGGTTCACTGCAATCGACCACGGCGCAGCAAATCAACGTCTCTGACACTCTGCTGGTGGCAGCAAATACCAGCGGCGGCGTAACTGGCAAGATGATCTCCCCGCAATCTATCGCCGTGGCCTGCGCCGCGACGGGCATGGTGGGCCGAGAATCTGAACTGTTCCGCTACACCGTGAAGCACAGTCTGATTTTTGCCAGCGTTATCGGCATTATCACCCTGCTGCAGGCGTATGTGTTTACCGGGATGTTAGTTTCGTAAGTCAATAATGCCGGATGATCGTTAATATCATCCGGCTTCATTTACATTATTCTGTCTTATTAATTGAAAATTATTTCCCACTTTATTATCCATGCAGCAATAATGTTTTGCGTTCAGATTACCTGCTAAATAATTAAGAGCGTGAGAACATCTATTTTTTTTATCACGCAAAACAAGTCTGTATTAATTATGTTCGCTTGATGAGCAAACACCGTTCTATCTGTTGCTTTTGCAATCTTAATCGTTAAAACTACCAACGAATTTATATAGTTGCGTTGTGAAATGTTGTTAATTTTTTGTTTGTTGAAATTTCGTAAAAATAGCCAGATAGACATCGTAGGTGATGCTGCCAACTTACTGATTTAGTGTATGATGGTGTTTTTGAGGTGCTCCAGTGGCTTCTGTTTCTATCAGCTGTCCTCCTGTTCAGCTACTGACGGGGTGGTGCGTAACGGCAAAAGCACCG
>ENA-OQIG01000098-OQIG01000098.1-human-gut-metagenome-genome-assembly--contig:-NODE-98-length-48180-cov-4.182590_pt1 | contig 48180 bp, 53 predicted proteins | sample MGYA00242576_ERZ504741 | MGnify/ENA primary metagenome ERZ504741 (study PRJEB26092, sample SAMD00036436) | human gut metagenome | host: Homo sapiens | study: EMG produced TPA metagenomics assembly of... | reverse complement strand
CTTACCATACTAAAGAATGAAAAAACAACAAAAGGAAGCATGAATCTGAAAAGACTAAAAGCCGGATGGGATGAAAAATATTTGTCACAACTTTTACAGGAAAATAATTTTTAATGCGTCTGCCCTGTCTAGTGAACAGAACCGTTCACTGTAGTGAAACGATTGAGATCCTCTTTCAAAGATACGACATTATTAACTGAAAAACAAATAATTACACGGTTGTTTACATGTAAATAATAGATGAGGGCTGTGTAAAATAAGGTTGGCCAATGAGCGAAATGAATGGTTGGTATTTGACTATGAGAAATGATCCGGAATACTATGATAAATAGACAATTTTTGAGTAAAAATGAAAGACAAAGTATGAGAAATACCGGATTTAAAAACGTTTCTCATGGTGTACTATGCTGATTTTGTGTGTTTTATCTGAAACTTATGAGAATATGAGAATAAGAATTGCAAATCATTACTAGTGGACGTGCGTTTGGGAGGTGTCAAATTTGTTTATACGGGATATTAACCGTACATTTGTCTGTGGTAATAATCGCCCTACAAACACATGCAGGACAAATAAATTAATTAAGCAATGAGAATAACATTGGTAAGAGACGATGGCAAGGTGAACACTATGCGTACGTTAAGAATCGAACAGCTCGTAGAGCAAATGAAAGTGGAAACCAAAGCACAGTCTGTTTCAAAAATGAGAGAAGTCCTGCCTTTTATGCTTCCGGGTGATAAAAATGACTATGTGCAGAAAGTGCAGAAGGTGATACCTGCAGCGGCCTTTTTCCGCAAAGACGGAATAACGACCATGAGTGAATACAACGGAATTGTGATGATTCAGGTGAATAACTTATCCGGGAATATGGAAGCGGATGAAGTGAAAGAGCGGGTGAGGGAGCTGCCGCAAACTTATTTAGCTTTCACCGGTTCTTCCGGAAAGTCAGTGAAGATATGGGTCCGTTTTACTTATCCCAATGACCTTTTACCGGAAACCCGTGAACAGGCAGAGCTTTTTCATGCACACGCCTATCGGTTGGCTGTGAAATTCTATCAGCCCCAACTTCCTTTTGATATCGAACTGAAAGAACCTTCATTGGAACAATATTGTCGCTGGACTTTTGATCCGGATTTGTATTTTAATCCCGAAGCGATGCCTATTTATATGAAACAACCTGTGGCTATGCCGGGCGAAACCACTTATCGTGAACGGGTGCAAACGGAAACTTCACCATTGCAACGGCTTGCACCGGGGTATGAAAGATGTGATGCGCTTTCTGTTCTTTTTGAAGCAGCCTTCGCACGTGCACTGGATGAGGAGGATGGTTATCAACCGGAAGAAGGTGATAAACAGTCTTTGTTGATAAATCTGGCCGGGTATTGTTTTCGCGCCGGTATTCCTGAAGAAGATACGGTGCGATGGTGTCGGGCGCATTATCGTTTGCCAAAAGATGATACATTGGTTCGGGGGACTGTACGGAATGTATATCGGACTTCAGAGGGATTTGCGAGTAAGAGCAGCCTGTTGCCGGAACAATTATTTGTCATGCAGATGGATGAGTTTATGAAACGGCGTTATGATTTCCGTTTCAACCAACTAACGTCACAAGTGGAATGTCGCGAACGGAATAGCTTTAATTTTTATTTTCTTCCGGTGGATAAACGGTTGATGGCAAGCATTACAATGAATGCACAATATGAGGGGCTTAAACTTTGGGATAAAGATGTCGTGCGTTTCCTGAATTCGGATCATGTACCGGTTTATCAACCTATTGAAGAGTTTCTTTATGACCTTCCTCGTTGGAACGGTAAGGATTATATTGGCAATTTAGCCAAACGGGTTCCTTGTGACCATCCTTATTGGACTCAATTGTTTCGTCGTTGGTTTCTTAGTATGGTCGCACATTGGCGTGGGATGGGTAAGAATCATGCGAATAGCACTTCGCCTATATTGATAGGCCCGCAAGCTTATCGTAAGTCTACATTTTGCCGCTTGATCTTACCACCATGTTTACAGGCATATTATACGGACAGTATCGATTTCAGTCGGAAACGGGATGCTGAACTGTATTTGAATCGCTTTTTATTGATTAATATGGATGAGTTCGATCAGATTGGCATCAGTCAGCAGTCTTTTCTCAAGCATATTCTGCAAAAGCCTGTTGTCAATACGCGACGTCCGAATGCTTCGGCAGTGGAGGAACTCCGCCGGTACGCTTCTTTTATAGGCACAAGTAATCATAAGGATCTGTTGACGGATACTTCCGGCAGTCGCCGTTTTATCGGTGTCGAGGTGACGGGAGTGATAGATGTGGTCCGCCCTATTGATTATGAGCAGTTATATGCACAGGCAATGGCTGCATTGCGGAGTAATGAGCGCTATTGGTTTGATGAAAAAGAGGAGGCGATTATGACGGAGGCTAACCGGGAGTTTGAACAGTCGCCGGCGATTGAACAATTGTTTCAGGTATATTACCGGGCAGCGGAAGAGGAAGAAGAGGGAGAATGGTTGCTTGCTGCGGATATATTGCAGCGGATACAAAAGGCAAGTAAAATGAAATTCTCTGCCGGACAAGTTAATTATTTCGGACGTATATTGCAGAGGCTGAGAGTAAAGTCGTTTAGGAAAACACGTGGGGTTTATTATCATGTGATGCCTGTAGAGTAAGGATGATGATGAAATAATGTATAGTAGATGGCTTTTATTATTTTATAATAATTATCTTTGCGTAATAACGTGAGATGTATGAAGACTATGATAAGAAATCCTTTTATAACAAGCGGATATGTCTCTGCTGATTATTTTTGCGATCGCCGTTTTGAGAGCGAACAGTTGGTGCGCGAGGTGATGAATGGGAATAATTTGGCTCTTGTCTCTACCCGGCGAATGGGAAAAACAGCTGATCCGTCATTGCTTTCAGTTTCCTGAAATTAAACAGGGTTACTATACCTTTTTTATTGATATATATGATAGCCGTTCATTGCGTGATTTGGTCTTTGCACTTAGTAAGGAGATTTTGGAAGTACTGAAACCTATGGGGAAGAAAGCTTTGCATGGCTTTTGGGAATGTGTAAAATCTTTGCAGGCTAGTATCTCTTTTGATGTGAATGGTATGCCTTCTTTGAATCTGGGATTAGGAGATATACAAGCTCCGGCTACTACGCTTGATGAAATCTTCCGGTATTTAGAGCAAGCGGATAAGCCTTGTTTGATTGCTATTGATGAATTTCAGCAGATTACTGGATATGTGGAGAAAAATGTAGAGGCTACTCTCCGGACTTATGTGCAGCATTGTAATAATGCGCGTTTCATTTTTGCCGGGAGCCAGCGACATGTGATGGGGAATATGTTTTTGACGCCTTCCAGACCTTTTTATCAAAGTGTGTCAATGATGCATTTGGAAAGTATTCCTTTAGAAGAATATATTCGTTTTGCAAGTATGCATTTCAAACGTGCAGGCAAAGAAATAGAGGAAAGTGCTGTTACCACAGTTTATCAACAGTTTGAAGGAATCACATGGTATATACAAAAAGTATTGAATACACTTTATGATATGACCCCGGAGTACGGAGTTTGTAAAGTGGGAATGGTGTCAGGGGCTATTCGGCAGATTATTGATTCATTCAGATATACTTATTCGGAAATTCTTTTTCGTTTGCCGGAGAAACAAAAGGAACTGCTAATTGCTATCACTAAAGAAGGAAGGGCTAAAGCTCTCACTTCCGGCACTTTTATTAAAAAATACAAACTGGCTTCTGCTAGTTCAGTTCAGGCAGCACTAAAAGGTTGCTGGAAAAGGATTTTGTGACTCAGGAAATGGGTATTTGTCAAATATATGATCGTTTCTTGGGTATTTGGCTGAAAGAGAATTATTAAGTCATATTTCATTTATTGAAGAGGGCTTTTCGATAAATCGCGTTAATAATTAATAGAAACTGCTGCCTGTTAATCTGTTTTATTGTATCTTTGCGGTCTTAACTTTTTTAATGGTAAATAATGAAGGAATTTCTACAACTAATGCGACGTTTTGTGTCGCCTTATAAGAAGTATATCGGCTGGGCTATTTTGCTGAATATTTTGTCTGCTGTATTCAATGTGTTCTCATTTACTTTTTTGATTCCTATCTTGAGTATTCTGTTTAAAACAGAAGGAGCAGATAAGGTGTACCATTTTATGGAATGGGGTAGTGGCGATTTAGCAGATGTTGCCAAGAATAACTTCTATTATTACATCTCTCAGATGATTGTGGATAATGGTCCCACTGTAGCTCTTATTTTCTTGGGACTATTCCTGATGGTGATGACATTGTTTAAAACCGGTTGTTACTTTGCTTCTTCAGCCGTGATGATTCCATTACGTACAGGAGTGGTACGTGATATTCGTATTATGGTGTATGCTAAGGTAATGCGTCTGCCGATGTCTTTCTTCTCGGAAGAAAGAAAGGGAGATATTATAGCTCGTATGAGTGGTGATGTGGGGGAAGTGGAAAATTCCATTACCAGTTCATTGGATATGTTGATGAAAAGCCCGATTCTGATTATTATATATTTTGTGACATTGGTTACGGTTAGTTGGCAGTTGACTCTTTTTACTGTCATTGTATTACCGGGAATGGGTTGGTTGATGGGAGTCGTCGGAAGAAAACTGAAACGTCAATCACTGGAAGCACAGGCTAAGTGGAGTGATACGATGTCACAATTAGAAGAAACACTGGGAGGCTTGCGCATCATCAAGGCTTTTATTGCGGAAGATAAAATGATTAACCGCTTCACCAAATGTAGCAACGAGCTCCGGGATGCGACAAACAAGGTTGCTATACGTCAGGCTATGGCTCATCCGATGAGTGAGTTCTTAGGAACGATTCTGATTGTAGCTGTATTGTGGTTTGGAGGTACATTGATTTTAGGAAAGAATGCAACCATCGATGCTCCTACATTCATCTTCTATATGGTTATCTTATATAGTGTAATCAATCCATTGAAAGACTTTGCTAAAGCGGGATACAACATTCCGAAAGGGTTGGCTTCCATGGAACGTGTGGACAAAATCCTGAAGGCAGAGAATAAGATTAAGGAAATTCCGAATCCGAAACCGTTGAAAGGTTTGAATGATAGAATCGAATTTAAAGATATCTCTTTCAGCTATGATGGTAAAAGAGAGGTGTTGAAGCATGTAAACCTGACAGTTCCCAAAGGAAAAACAATCGCACTGGTTGGTCAATCGGGATCCGGTAAATCTACATTAGTCGATTTGTTGCCGCGTTACCACGATGTGCAGGAAGGTGATATTACCATTGACGGAACAAGTATTCGTGATGTACGTATTGCAGATTTGCGCAGTTTGATTGGTAATGTAAACCAGGAGGCTATTCTGTTTAATGATACATTCTTCAATAACATTGCTTTTGGTGTGGAGAATGCGACAATGGAACAAGTAGTAGAGGCGGCGAAGATTGCCAATGCGCATGATTTCATTATGGAGAAACCGGAAGGATATAATATGAATATCGGTGACCGTGGCGGAAAATTGTCCGGTGGTCAGCGTCAGCGTATCAGTATTGCGCGTGCTATTTTGAAGAATCCTCCGATTCTGATTCTTGATGAGGCTACTTCTGCTTTGGATACCGAATCAGAACGTCTTGTACAGGAAGCGTTGGAACGTTTGATGAAAACACGTACGACGATTGCTATTGCCCACCGTCTTTCTACGATTAAGAATGCAGATGAAATCTGTGTACTGTATGAGGGTGAGATTGTGGAACGTGGTAAGCATGAAGAACTCATTGAGTTAAACGGTTACTATAACGTCTGCATGATATGCAGCAGTTGTAATTCTTGATATTGCAATGATATTATTAAGTTTTGATACAGAAGAATTTGATGTACCTCGCGAGCATGGTGTAGACTTTCCGCTGGATGAAGCAATGAAAGTGTCAGTCTATGGTACGAACAAGATACTGGACTGCCTGAAAAAAAACGGGGTGAAAGCTACTTTCTTTTGTACAAGCAATTTTGCAGAAAATGCGCCGGAAGTGATGCGGCGCATTATGGACGAAGGGCATGAAGTTGCTGCGCATGGATGTGACCATTGGCAGCCACAGGCTTCGGATGTCAGTCGTTCAAAAGAAATTCTGGAACGCCTTACCGGCAGGACGATACAAGGTTATCGCCAGCCGCGTATGTTCCCCGTATCAGATACGGAACTTGAACGGATGGGGTATGTATATAACTCCTCATTGAATCCCGCATTTATCCCCGGAAGATATATGCATTTGTCGGAGCCCCGTACCTGCTTTATGACGGGTAAGTTACTTCAGATTCCGGCTTCTGTAACTCCGTGGATTCGTTTCCCGCTATTCTGGTTGTCTTGTCATAATCTGCCGATGTGGCTGTATCAACTCCTGGTAAACCGGGTATTGAAGCATGACGGATATTTTGTGACTTATTTCCACCCGTGGGAATTCTACGTTGGGTGAACATCCTGAATTTAAGATGCCTTTTATTATCCGCAATCATTCCGGTAAAGGAATGGAGGAACGTCTGGATATGCTTATCCGCAAACTGAAAGAAAAAGGATATGCTTTTATGACTTACTCGGAATTTGCACAGATAAAACTGGCTGAACTAAATAAACCGGACGAAAAATGATAAAATTGGCTATTGTATCCCCCTGCTATAATGAGGAGGAAGTGTTGGAAGATTCGGCCGCCCGTTTGACAGCCTTGTTTGATGAGTTGGTGGCGAAAGAAAAGATCAGTGCCGACAGCTTTGTGCTCTTTGTGAATGATGGCAGCAAAGATCGTACATGGAGCATCATTAAGAAACTGCACGGAACGAATCCTTATATAAAAGGAATGAATCTGGCAAGAAACGTGGGACATCAGTATGCAATCATGGCCGGTATGATGACCGCTAAAGACTGGAGTGATGCCGTTATTACCATTGATGCCGATTTGCAGGATGATCTGAATGCGATTGAGGAGATGATCGATGCCTATACGCAAGGATATGATGTTGTATATGGAGTGAAAGTATCTCGTCAGGCAGACCCCGTGTTGAAACGTCTTTCTGCAACAGCCTTTTATAAATTACAGCACAGGATGGGAGTGGAGACTATCTACAATCATGCGGATTTTCGTTTTCTAAGCCGGAGAGTGCTGGAACAGTTGTCTCATTATCAGGAACGTAATGTCTATCTGCGTGGTATTATCCCGTTGCTGGGTTTCCCTTCTACTACGGTAGATGATGTGATCCGGGAACGGACAGCCGGAACTTCCAAATATACAGTGAGAAAGATGTTCAGTCTGGCTTTGGACGGAATAACCTCTTTCTCGGTAAAGCCCATTTACGGAATCGTTTATCTGGGAGGTATCTTTGTTTTTATCAGTATTTTGATTGGAATCTATGTTCTTTACGCATTGATTTCGGGTACTGCGGAACATGGCTGGGCCTCTTTGATGTTGTCTATCTGGTTTGTTGGCGGGGTTGTTTTATTATCCATAGGAGCTGTCGGACTGTATATTGGCAAGATTTATAAAGAGGTAAAACGTCGTCCGCTCTATAATGTGGAAGAAGTGTTGTACGATGATCAGAATAAGTAAGGCTATACTTGAGAAGCACCCGGATTGGCGGGATAAGTTCTGGCAGTTTGTTCGTTTTGGAGTTGTCGGCACTATATCTTCAGCCATTCACTACGGCGTATATTGCCTGGTCTTGTTGGTTGCGAATGCCAATATCTCCTTTACGGCCGGCTATGCTGTAGGATTTGTCTGCAACTACTTCCTGACTACTTTCTTCACCTTTCGTTCCAAACCATCCTGCATAATGCGATCGGCTTTGGTTTTAGTCATCTGATTAATTACCTGCTTGAGATCGGCTTACTGAATCTCTTCCTCTGGATAGGGGCGGGTGAACTGCTTGCACCGATACTGGTAATGATTATCGTGGTGCCTATCAATTTCCTGATTCTTCATTTCGTTTATATCTATAAAGGGAGGAAATAACACTATTCAATCCCTTTCATTTAATTCATAAAAAGAAAAGGCTATTATGAAACGTTTTCTAAATCTTGTTGTATATATTCTTACCATACATGTTTCGGCTTTACTGATCGCAGGACTGTTTCGCCTGGTGCTTTTTATCTCATCTTATCATCAGTTGACCTCTGAAGCCTTGTCGGATAAGACACTTCCGATGCTTGCTTTTGTGCATGGTGTCTGGTTTGACAATGTGATAGGCTGTTACATCCTTCTGTTGCCTCTGGTGGTTGCGGTAGTGTGTGGAGTTTGCAACTATTATGGGAAAGCGTTGTTTCGTTTCTTTACGATCTTTTTCAGTGTCTTTTATGGATTGGTTTATTTAATCAGTGCGTCGGACATTCCTTATTTTGCCTATTTCTTTAAACATATCAACTCTTCCATATTCGAATGGTTCGGTTATGCGGGAACTACCGCCGGAATGATATTGGGGGAAAGTGCCTATTATCTGTCCATCGGATTATTCCTTCTCTTTCTGGCCGGATTCGTAGTTTGGCTTATCTATCTGGCACGTTATTTCCATCATCGTAGCTTACCATTTCCGCTCCGTTTCCTTATTGGAAGCGAGGAGGGGCGGTTCTGATCGGTGCTTGCTTAATCGGACTCTGCATCTTTGGAATCCGGGGGCGTACAGGCTATAACCCGATCAAAGTAAGTGCGGCATATTTCTGTCAGGATGCTTTTCTCAATCAACTGGGAGTAAGTCCTACTTTTAACCTGCTGACGAGTGTGATGGATGATATGAGGCCTGAAAATAAATACTTGCATCTGATGGATGAACAGGAAGCCATCACCAAGGCGCAAGCTCTGCTCAACCGTCCGGGAGATGCGAATGTTTCCCCGTTGGCTGTTTACAGGCGTGCTGCAAAAGCGGATAGCGTGCAACAACGCCGTCCTAATGTCGTCTTGATTATGATGGAGTCTATGTCCGCCAAGTTTATGAAGCATTTCGGGCAATCGGAGACTTTGACTCCTTTCCTGGATAGCCTGTATACCCGTTCTATCAGTTTCCGCAATTTCTATTCGGCAGGAATCCATACGAACCATGGTTTGTATGCCACCTTGTATTCTTTTCCGGCTATGATGAAACGGAACCTGATGAAAGGCTCTGTCATTCCCCGCTATTCGGGACTGCCTACCGTACTGAAAGAAAACGGCTATTACAACCTTTTCTTTATGACGCATGAAGGGCAGTATGATAATATGAACGCTTTCTTCCGGACGAACGGCTATGATGAAGTGTTTTCACAAGAAGACTATCCGGCTGATAAGGTTGTGAATAGCTTTGGAGTGCAGGATGATTTCTTGTATGACTATGCAATTCCGGTATTGAATCAGCGGGCTGCCACCGGACAACCGTTTTTTGCTACTTTACTGTCCATCAGTAATCATCCGCCGTATGTGATACCTCCTTTCTTCCATCCGAAAACAAGTGAACCGGAGATGCAGATCGTTGAGTATGCGGATTGGGCTTTGCGTCAGTTCTTTGAAGAGGCGCGTAAACAACCCTGGTTTGATAATACGATATTCGTATTGGAAGGGGATCATGCAAACTGGTGGGAGACGCCGAATGTGAACTGCCGGAATCTTATAATCATATTCCACTGATGATTTACTCCAACCGTATTCAGCCGGAAGAGAAAACTGCATTTGGCGGTCAGGTAGATATACAGCCAACAATATTAGGGCTGTTGAATATTGATTATCTACAGAATAATTTTGGAGTGGACTTGCTGAAGGAAGAACGTCCCTGTATGTTCTATACTGCTGACAATATGGTGGTGGGACGCAATGACACGTTACTCTACCTTTATAATTACGAGACTCAGCAGGAACTTACTTATGATATCGGTAACGGCAAATTGAATGCTGTTCCGATGGATGATAGCTTTTTGCCTTTAAAAGAATATAGTTTTTCCATGCTCCAATCGGCGGAGTTCCTTGTGAAGCATGGAACGCTTAATTCTATACCTTTTACTCAACAATAGGAGTCGTTTCGGTATTTTCAGGCTGTTGCTTTTTAACGAACTTGTATATCTTGGCTATTTGCCGGAGTACTCGTTAGGGGATTCATATACCTCCTCAAACTGATACCCTTCTTTCTCGAATTCGGGAAGATATTTCTCTGCATCATTCGTGCCGATTAACAAGAAACCTTCCGAAGGACGTTTCTCATAGAAGTTGTCGAGACGATTGTGCAGATAGAAATTGAGTTCGAAATAATGTACGGGGTCACCTGCTGCATGCAGACTTCTTCAATGAATTCGTACATCGTTCCTTCGCTTTCCGGCGCAACCTTTTCTATTTCTGTAGCGATGAATTTGACCGACTTCGAATTTAATGCTGCCGGCTGATAAGCACCGTCCAATGCAAGGTATAATCCCATTGTAAGCACAACGAGAGCGTATAGGAAACGGTTGTTCAATGCATTTTTCCGTTGATAGAACCACCAGTAGATACCGAGAATGGTAGGAATGGCAATCAGGAATAAGGCCCCTGCTCCGCTGATATTCTGTATTGCACGCATGAAATTAATATTGTCCTGCGCGTGACGACCCTGGAAAATAGTTTCAGGATGAGTCGCATTTTAATACGATGAAGCAGGTGAACAGTAGCAGGCTGATTACTGCAAGAATACTTCCGTATACCTTGATGACTTTAGATTGCTTCTTGACCAGATAGAATAGATATTTGGCAAGGAAATAAGCAATGAAAGGATAGATCGGCATCAGATATACACTACGTTTGCTCTGCGGAATACAGTAGAAGACGAAGATTACAACGATACTGGTGAAAGAGAATAAATCCACCGGGTCCATATTCTTTATCCACGTGGTGAAGCGTTTCCACCAGGCTGCCGGTTGGATGCTGAATTTATGGTAAGTCAGGCTGAACAGGGAGAGCACGACTAACAGTGTCCAGGGAACGTATCCGGCAAATAGGGTCACAAAATTATAATGCCAGGGGTTCACGCATGAATTGTAACTCATGGTATTAGTCATACGACCGAAGTTTTCTTCCATAACTAATGCCAGGAACTCTTCTCCACCTTGTTGGTAAGCAGCGACATACCAGCAGAAAGGCAGGATGAGTGAAAGAATGGCCCAGGCGGAAAGTAACAAGAATGCTTTGAAGAAGTTGACACCCCGGAGTAACAAGAAGATGCCTACCACTAAACATGGAATGATAGTACCTACCGGTCCTTTAGTCAGTGTGCCGCAGCTCATCAGGAGAATGGCCAGCCAGGGAATACCTTTGAGTCCCTTCTCATACCATTTGTAGAGACAATACAGAGCGCCAACGGTGAGCGCTGTCAATACCATATCCACCCGGCAGTTTGCTCCGGCCCGGTGCAGTTCAAAATTAGTCAGGGTAATAAAGGCGGCTAACAGCGCCAATTCCACTCCTTTTCTTTTGGCAAAGAACAGAAAACCGCAGAGAGTCATGGCGATCAGGCGATGGCAGACGGCAAGCGGGAGGTCATTTCTGTGACTTGCCCTCCGTTTACTGCTGCCGAAACAGCGGCTATGCTCCAGTGGAAGAAAGGCGGTTTGTAAGCCATTTCTCCTCCGTTGTTTCTGGGTAAAATCCAGTTTCCGCTATCCAGCATGGAGTAGGAGACAATAGATTCGCGAGGCTCCCCTTTGGTGTGGTACTCCGATAAACCGAGGAAAGGCAGGATAGTAACTACGCAAATGACTAGTAACAGCCAGAAAGCTTTGCTTGAAGTCAATGTTTTCATCTTTTTCTTATATTGAAATTTATGTTCTTTTATTTTCTGCCGAAGTCGGCCGGAATTTCTCCCCATTCTTTGGTTTCCCATTTCAGGATACGGGTGGTATAGGTGTTTCCCTGCAACCATTTTTCTGCCCGTTCAATCAACAGGAAGAGTTCTTCTGTTTCCGGGGTTCGGGGGAGTTTGGTCTTGCACTTCTTCTGTCGCACCCAGCTGATGGCATTCGCGCTGTCACTGTAAATGGGCATATCGAAACCTTTCTTTTTCAGCAACGCCAACCCGTGTACGATGCTAGAAACTCGCCGATATTATTCGTGCCTTTCATCGGGCCGAAATGAAAAATCTCCTGACGGCTGGCAATGTGTACGCCGCGATATTCCATCGGTCCCGGATTACCGCTACAGGCTGCATCGACAGCCAGGCTATTGTCGATCACACAAGAAGGTAAAGTATCCGAAGAAGGTTTAGGACCTCCTGATTTAGCCTTTGCATTCTTGCCGATATAAGCATAGGGAGACATTGTCAACGCGCGTTCCGCTTCTTCGCGCGTATCAAATGATTTGTATTTGGCAGCTTCATATCCTTTGATTTGAAGTTGGCAGTCTGTCCAGGAAGTATAAACTCCGGGGGTGACACCTTCCCATACTACATAAAATTTCTGTTTAGCCATTTTTTCTGACGATAATTTTAGATAGTCAATGAATTGACGCTGCGAAGGTACAAATATATTCTCTAACTGAACAAGTTAGGGGGGCTACTTGTTATAAAAAAAAGAGAGTTTTAAGAATATAAAATAAGAAAGGAACTATTATGGAAAGATCTTTTAGTGAAGCTTTGAAACAACGTCGAACTTACTATTCAATTACTAATCAGTCACCTATATCCGATCAGGAGATCGAATGTATCGTTAATATGACCGTGCGCCACGTACCGTCGGCATTCAATTCGCAATCTACCCGTGTGGTACTTCTATTGGGAGAATCGCATAAGAAATTGTGGCAGATTGTGAAGGACGCATTAAAGAAGATTGTACCGGCTGAAGCGTTTGTCAAGACAGAGGAGAAGATAGATCATTCGTTTGCCTGTGGGTATGGCACTGTATTGTTTTTTGAGGATCAGAAGGTTGTGAAAGGGCTTCAGGAGGCTTTCCCGGCTTATCAGGAGAATTTCCCGGGATGGTCATTGCAGACTTCTGCCATGCACCAGTTAGCTATCTGGGTAATGCTCGAAGATGTAGGTTTCGGAGCATCGCTGCAACACTATAACCCGTTGATTGATGAAGAAGTGCGCCGTGCATGGGATTTGCCGGAACATTGGCATTTGATTGCGGAAATGCCGTTCGGACTTCCTCTCGGCAAACCGGGTGAAAAAGAATTCCAGCCGCTTGAAGAACGGGTGAGAATCTTTAAATAAATCGGGAATGAAGAATGAATAATGAAGAATTGGATGGCATAATGGCTAAAATTCTTTATTCTTCATTCTTCATTCTTCATTAAATGATTAATTTTGTGAGCAAAATTAATCATTTATGGTTCGTATCTTCCTTACCGGCTATATGGGTGCCGGAAAAACGACGTTGGGTAAGGCTTTTGCCCGGCAAATGAATATACCGTTCATCGATCTGGACTGGTATATTGAAGAGCGTTTTCACAAAACCGTTGGAGAATTATTCATTGAACGAGGCGAAACAGGATTCAGGGAGCTGGAGAGAAATATGCTCCATGAAGTAGCTGAGTTTGAGAATGTGGTAATTTCGACGGGGGGTGGAGCGCCTTGTTTTTATGATAATATGGATTTTATGAACCGGACCGGAAAGACTGTTTTTCTGGAGGTGCATCCGGATGTGTTGTTCAGGCGCTTGCGTGTGGCTAAACAACAACGTCCTATTCTTCAGGGTAAAGAGGATGAAGAACTGAAAGCGTTCATTGTTCAGGCACTCGAGAAGCGTGCTCCTTTTTATCATCAGGCACAATATATCTTTAATGCAGACGAATTGGAAGATCGTTGGCAGATTGAAACATCGGTGCAATGTTTGCGACAACTTTTGGGATTGTAGAAGTAACAGTCGTTATATTTTGTGTAATCGTCATTTGGAAAGCTGTGGAATGTGTGTAATTTGTGCCTGATAATGAATGATTATTGGGAGGAATTTTACTGTATTCAGAAATCAGGTAGTTGTAATGTTCTCTTTTTGTTGGAACTTCGTTTTTTTTGAGACTCTTGTTTGTGCATTCGGTCAATATTTGTACCTTGCACTCGTTATGAGATTTTTTATTGACTAGTAACACAAAATTAAGGTAAAGTTCTATATCATGAAAACTTTAAAAGAGAAATTTGGGGAGTTATCCGCTAAAATTAAAGCATCCGGACAGCTGCAAGGGTATGGTTTCCGCAGTATACACCGGCTTCATTGTTAAGTGCGGAAAACTGGTGGGAAGCATTGGCTGTATGTGAATATGCTTTGGACACAAAAGAAGACGAGAAATTAACAGAAGATTTTTTTGAACTGATATTCAGTGCTTTTGACTGTAACGTAGAGGTGGAACTCAACGCGGAAGAATATGAATTCTGGTGGGAAAAGGTGATGCAGGTATGCGACCGTGTGGCAGAGTTTAGCGGTGCGGGATGGGCGCAGAAGGGGGCACAATATTCCGAAGCCCGTTATGGAAAGCGGGACATGAGTTATTTGTTTCCATACTACGAGAAGGCCGCCGATATGGGTTGGGCTGAAGCGGAAGCAACTGTTGCCTATTGGCGATACATGGGATTCTATTGCGAACAAGATAAAGAAGAGGGTGAACGGCGTTTTGCAGCTCTCACTTCTCCCGAAGCTATTTTATGGGGAAAGCATTATCGTGCTTTTGCCGAAGAATTTGCAGGGGATAAAGCAAAGGCATTACAGATACGGAATGAACTGCTTGCCGAACTGCCTGAAGGTGAACGTTTGCGTGCTCATGTATATGCAGCGTTGGGGGATGCGCTCGACAGGGCGGAAGGTAACGTGGCAGAGGAAGCTGCTTATTACGAAAAAGCCCTGGAAATAGTTCCCAATCTTTATAGTCTTAAAAATCTGGCTACGCTTTATTTCCGTTACCCGGAACTGAATAAACCGAAAGAACTGAGCTTTGAACTTTGGGAAAAGGCTTGGTATGCCGGTGTGTGGTCTGCCGCCAATTTCCTGGGATATAACTATCAGGAGGAGGAATGGTGGATATGCCTAAGGCGATTGAATGGCTGGAAAAGGGCATGCTTTATTGTGAACCCTACAGTGCGTATGAACTGGCATTGATCTACCTGTATAATGATGAATATAAGAACGTGGAACGTGGACTGATGTGTCTGAACCGTTGCGTGGAGGATGATTATATACAAGGTATCGAAGGACTGGCCAATATTTATTTCAACGGTGATTTGGTGCCGGAAGACATGAATCGCGCGAAAGAGTTGTTGGAGAAAGCCATTGAATTGGGTTCGGGAAGTGCAGCTTATCGTTTGGGCTGGATGTATGAACGTGGCTTCTTGTCTGAAGAACCGGATTATGTGAAGGCTTTAGAGTTTTATGAAAAAGCGGCTTCACTGAATAATGCCGATGGGTATTGCCGTGTGGCTCTTTATCTGGCTAATGGATATAGCGGTGTGAAGGACCCTGTAAAATCAAGGGAATATTATGAAAAAGCGGCCGAACTGGGTGCTTGCTTTGCCCTTGTGGAACTGGCATTCTTATATGAGAATGGCGATGGAGTGGAGAAGAATTATGAAAAGTCATTTGAACTGATTAGCAAGGCTGCCGAACAGGGTTATCCTTATGCAATGTTCCGTGTAGGTCTTTATATGGAAAAGGGTGTTCTTGGTGAAGTGAAACCGGAAGAGGCCTTTGCCTGGTATACAAAGGCAGCTGAAGCGGACGATAATGATGCGATCTTTGCTTTGGGACGTTGCTATAGAGAAGGTATCGGAACGGAAGAAAACTGGATAGGGCACTCGAATGGTTTAGTAAAGGGGCGGAAAAGAATGAAGCCCGTTGTCTGACGGAACTGGGGATGGCTTATGAGAATGGTAATGGCGTGGAAGAGAATCCACAAAAGGCAGTGGAATATATGATGAAGGCTGCTGAACAGGATTATGGCTATGCTCAGTTTAAGATGGGAGATTATTATTTCTTCGGTTGCGGTCCCTGTCTGGAAGATAATAAAACGGCAGTGGAATGGTATGAAAAGGCAGTGGCTAATGAGATTCCGATGGCTATGCTGCGTGTGGGTGAGTATTATCTGTATGACTATGATAGCCTGAATGAGTCGGAAAAGGCTTTTGCTTATTTCAAGAAAGCTGCCGAATATGAATGTATAGTGAAGGACTGGGTATCTGTTATGAAATGGGTATCGGAGTGGAAGAGAATGAAACGGAAGCCTTTAAATATTATACACTGGCTGCGGATAATGGAAATACGACAAGTATGTATCGTACCGGACTTTGCTATTATAACGGAGTAGGTGTGAAACAGAATTATGCCGAGGCCTATCGCTGGTTCACGGATGCGGCGGGGAATGAGAATGTCGCTGCAATTTATTATCTGGGCAAGATGATGATGTATGGCGAAGGTTGTAACCCTGATCCGGAAGCTGCAGTGCAATGGTTGCTGAAAGCTGCCGAGAAAAATAACGATAAAGCACAATTTGAACTTGGAAATGCCTATCTGACAGGAAATGGCGTGGAAGAAAACGATGAAATTGCAATGGAGTGGTTCGAAAAGGCCGCAGAGAATGGCAATGAGAAAGCTCTTAAAATCACCGGAAGGAGGAGGAAGTAAAAGAGGAACATGGAAAAAGAAGGGAATAATCTGTTTCAGGTCAATCTTAAAGGTATGATTGCCCTGTTATCAGAGCACATTTATAGTAACCCGAATACTTTTGTTCGCGAACTGTTGCAGAATTGCGTAGATGCCATCACGGCACTACGCAATATTGACGAGAATTATAAAGGTCGCATCGATGTCTTTCTGAATGAGGACAAGACAGTGGTATTTCGGGATAATGGTATCGGACTGAAAGAGGAGGAAGTTTATCGCTTTCTGACTGTTATCGGGGAGAGCTCAAAGCGGGATACTCCCGATGCGGACGATTTTATCGGAAGGTTCGGTATCGGATTGTTATCTTGTTTTGTGGTGACCAATGAAATCACCGTAGAGAGTCGTTCTGCAATGGGCGGACAGCCTGTTTGCTGGTGTGGAAAAGTGGATGGGACGTATCAGCTGACTTTATCAGACGAAGAACGGCCCATCGGGTCGCAGGTAGTATTGCACCCGAAAGGAGATTGGATGCATCTTTTTGAATATGAAACATTTAAGAAGATACTGGTCGGTTACGGAGAAATGCTGCCGTATCCTATCTATCTGCATTATCAGGGGGAAGAGGAGTTGGTAAATACGCCTTCGCCTGTATGGCTTGACCCGAAGGCGACTCGTAAGGAGTTGCTGGATTATGGAGCGAAGTGTTTCAATCGTCTGCTCTCGATGCTTTCCGGATCTATACTGAAAGCGGCAAGGTGGAAGGGGTGCTTTATGTCCTGCCTTTCCGTACACAATTTTCAGTGCGCAACTCTCATAAGGTCTATCTCAAACGTATGCTGTTGAGTGAGGATGATTGCAATCTGTTGCCGTCGTGGGCTTTCTTTATCCGTTGTCTGGTGAATGCGGACGGGTTGCTGTCTACCGCTTCCCGGGAGTCTTTGGTGAGTAATGACCAACTGAAAGATGCCCGGAAAGAGATCGGGGTGGCTATCAAGGATTATCTGCGGGGATTGGTGCAGAATGACCGTGCCATGTTCAATCGGATTCTGGATGTTCATCACTTTCATATCAAGGCGATTGCTTCGGAGGATAATGAATTGCTTCGTTTGTTTATGGATTATCTTCCTTTTGAAACCAATAAGGGTTTGCGTAGTTTTGGAAGTATTCGTTCGGCAAGCAATGTGATATGTTATACCAAGAATCTGGAGGATTTCCGGCAAGTGCGGCGTATAGCCGGAGCACAGGTTGGCTGGTCGTGAATGCTGCTTATACGTTTGATGAAACGTTGTTGAAAAAGTATGTCCGCCTGAATCCGGAACTTACTTTGGATGAAATATCTCCTTCACGGTTGCTGGAGCAGTTTGGTGAAGTGGAGGCGAACCAGGAGTTTCAGGCTTTTGAGGTGAAAGCGAACGAGTTGTTGAAGCGGTTTGGCTGTATCTGTCGTCTGAAGCATTTTACTCCGGTGGATATTCCGGTTATTTTTGTGGCGGAGGAAAAGGAGAATGCTGCTAAAAGTGCTAATAATCCGTTGGCGGCTGTACTGGGAGCTGTGAATACTACAAAGCAGATTCCGCCGACACTCACTTTCAATGCGGATAATGAAATGGTGCAGACCTTATTGCAAATACAAGGAGACAATAAACTGTTTCAGCATGTGGTGCATATATTGTATGTACAATCGCTTCTGCAAGGTAAATATCCGGTAAACAGCGAAGAAATGGAGCTTTTCAACCATTCGCTAAGTGAACTGATGACTTCGAAAATGAATGATTTTATAAATTTCCTGAATTAAAAAAGAGTATGAGATACACACTTGAAATACAAAAATTGCTGTTGCAGACACAGAATAACAACCTGCATCCCCGCGAAAAAGCCAATCTATTGAAAGAAGCTATCCGCATCGCTGATGAGAACGAAGATGTGGAATGGGCTACGGAGTTGAGACTGGATCTTATTTATGAACTGAATCTTCTTTCGGCGGATGCTGAAGAGATTACCGTGTTCTCTAAAATTCTGGATGATTACGAGAACCACAAGGATGTGATTAAGGAAGATGACTTGTTGTGGAAATATAAGTGGATATGGGCTTGTACGTTCGATCTTCCGGAGATCCCGATGGAGCAGGTACAGGCAATTGGGGAGGATTATAAAACCCGTATCCTCCGGAACGGATATTCTTTGCGGAGTTATTATCACGCTGGTCTGTGGAATGTGTCTGGATGCGGCAGTATGACAAGGCGAAAGAATACATTGATAAAATGTTGAATGAGAAGATAGACGATCAGTCGTGTGAGGCTTGTGAATTGAACTTTATGCTGGATTATTATCTGGAAACGGGACAGTTTGATGAGGCTTACAGCCGCGCGCAACCGTTGATTAATAAGCAGGTCACTTGTTATGAAGCCAATTTGCGGGCCTATTTGAAGCTTGCTTATTATGCACAGAAAGCAGGTAAACCGGAGGTTGCCGCCGATATGTGTGCACGTGCCGAAGAAGCATTGGTGGGAAGAGAGAAGGATGAATATCTTTTGCTCTATCTGGGATTGTTTATTGCCTATTATATGATGACGAAGCCGGAAAGAGCTTGGGAATATACCGAACGCTGTATCGGTTGGAGTTTGCGTACTAATACGCTGAAGAATTATCGTTTCTCCTGTGATATGGTAGAGGCTCTGAAATATGAAACCCGTCCGGAAGTCTCGTTGTCTTTGCCGGAAGAGTTCCCGCTTTATCGTCCGGATGGAATTTATCAGGTAAACGAACTTCGCAATTATTTCTATCAACAGGCAGAAGAGCTGGCACGTCGCTATGACGCCCGTAACGGAAATAGTGGTTATATGGACCGTTTGAAAGATTTAATGTCTAATTAATTGCCAACATGTAGATTAATCCGTATTTTTGCCGTCCAATTATTTACTAAAAACACTGAATAACAGAAAATGAGAAAGTGGCGTATTGAAGATTCTGAGGAACTCTACAACATCACAGGTTGGGGTACCTCGTACTTTGGTATTAATGACAAAGGTCATGTAGTTGTTACACCTCGTAGAGACGGAGTGACTGTCGATCTGAAAGAACTGGTCGATGAGTTGCAATTGCGTGATGTGGCTTCTCCCATGTTGATACGTTTTCCGGATATTTTGGACAACCGTATTGAAAAGATGTCTTCCTGCTTTAAACAAGCGGCCGAAGAGTATGGTTATAAAGCCGAGAACTTTATAATTTATCCGATTAAGGTCAACCAAATGCGCCCGGTGGTGGAAGAGATTATCAGCCACGGAAAGAAGTTCAATCTCGGACTGGAAGCCGGTTCCAAACCGGAACTCCATGCAGTGATTGCGGTCAATACGGATTCTGACTCATTGATTGTCTGTAACGGATATAAAGACGAAAGTTACATCGAACTGGCTTTGCTTGCCCAGAAAATGGGTAAACGTATCTTCCTCGTTGTAGAGAAGATGAACGAACTGAAGCTGATTGCAAAGATGGCAAAACAGCTGAATGTGCAGCCTAACATCGGTATACGTATCAAACTCGCTTCTTCCGGTAGCGGAAAGTGGGAAGAGTCTGGAGGTGATGCCAGCAAATTCGGCTTGACTTCCAGTGAACTTCTCGAAGCGCTCGACTTCCTGGAGAGCAAAGGGATGAAGGATTGTTTGAAATTGATTCATTTCCATATCGCAGTCAGGTGACAAAGATACGTCGTATCAAAACGGCTTTGCGTGAGGCTTCACAGTTCTACGTGCAGTTGCATTCGATGGGATTCAATGTGGAATTTGTAGATATTGGCGGTGGACTCGGAGTGGATTATGACGGAACCCGTTCGTCCAATAGCGAAGGCAGCGTGAATTATTCCATCCAGGAATATGTAAACGACTCTATTTCTACTTTGGTGGACGTGAGCGATAAAAATGGTATCCCACACCCGAATATCATAACGGAGAGTGGACGTGCATTGACGGCACATCATTCTGTTCTTATCTTTGAGGTACTTGAAACCGCTACATTGCCCGAATGGGATGACGAGGAGGAAATTGCTCCGGATGCACACGAATTGGTGCAGGAGTTATATGGAATCTGGGATTCGCTGAACCAGAACAAGATGTTGGAAGCATGGCACGATGCGCAGCAGATCAGGAGGAAGCATTGGACTTGTTCAGTCATGGAATCGTGGATCTGAAAACCCGCGCACAAATCGAGCGTCTGTATTGGTCTATTACACGTGAGATTAATCAGATTGCAGCCGGTTTGAAGCATGCGCCCGATGAATTCCGTGGATTGTCCAAACTGCTTGCCGATAAATATTTCTGTAACTTCTCGTTGTTTCAGTCACTTCCTGACTCTTGGGCAATTGACAGATATTCCCGATCATGCCTATTCAGCGGTTGGATGAAAAACCGGAGCGTTCGGCTACCTTGCAAGATATAACCTGCGACTCGGACGGCAAAATTGCCAACTTTATCTCTACCCGTAACGTGCTCATTATCTGCCTGTACATGCACTGAAGAAAACAGAACCTTATTATGTGGCTGTGTTCCTGGTGGGAGCTTATCAGGAGATTTTGGGAGATATGCATAATTTGTTTGGTGATACGAATGCCGTGCATGTTTCGGTGAACGAGAAAGGATATAATATCGAACAGATTATCGACGGAGAAACGGTAGCGGAGGTGTTGGACTATGTGCAGTACAATCCGAAGAAACTGGTACGTACGCTCGAAACTTGGGTGACGAAATCAGTGAAAGAAGGAAAGATTTCTTTGGAAGAAGGAAAAGAATTCCTTTCCAACTATCGTTCGGGGCTTTACGGATATACTTATTTGGAATAACCGGCAGGGTGCCGGAGCCGGATTCTCCATTCGGTGAACTTATTAGAAATCAAGAAATGAGAGAAAAACTAACAGTTATTAAGGTGGGTGGCAAAATCGTAGAAGAGGAAGCCACCCTTCGTCAGTTGTTAAATGACTTTGCCGCTATCGACGGACATAAAGTGTTGGTTCATGGTGGCGGTCGTTCGGCAACAAAGATTGCCGCACAACTGGGTATTGAAAGCAAGATGGTAAATGGTCGTCGGATTACCGATGCCGAAACATTGAAAGTCGTAACGATGGTGTATGGCGGATTGGTGAATAAAAATATTGTGGCAGGTCTGCAAGCACGCGGAGTCAATGCACTCGGATTGACCGGTGCGGATATGAATGTAATCCGTTCGGTGAAACGTCCGGTGAAAGAAGTAGACTACGGGTTTGTGGGAGATGTGGAACAGGTGGACGCTACTTTATTGTCGGATTTGATACATAAAGGCGTTGTTCCTGTGATGGCTCCATTGACGCACGACGGCCACGGCAATATGCTGAATACGAATGCAGATACCATTGCTGGGGAGACAGCGAAAGCGTTGTCGGCCTTGTTTGATGTGACATTGGTATATTGTTTTGAGAAGAAAGGCGTGTTGCGTGACGAGAATGATGATGACAGTGTGATTCCCCAAATCACCCGTGCCGAATTTGAACAATATGTAGCTGATGGCGTTATTCAGGGAGGTATGATTCCCAAGTTGGAGAATTCTTTTGAAGCAATAAATGCAGGAGTATCTGAAGTGGTAATCACCTTAGCATCAGCGATTAATAACTCTGGTGGAACAAGAATAAAAAAATAATTCAAAAAAAAAGTAGTGGGCGACTGTAACTTTTCATATCCTAGCCCGTCATTATTATAGAGATGCAAGAAATCAGCTTCCGAAACGATATTTTGCCGTTGAAGGATAAACTCTTTCGATTGGCTCTCAGAATCACCCTGGATAGGGCCGAAGCCGAGGATGTCGTTCAGGACACCATGATAAGAGTGTGGAATAAGCGTGATGAGTGGTCTCAATTTGAATCGGTCGAAGCCTATTGCCTGACAGTGGCAAAGAATCTGGCGATAGATCGAAGTCAAAAGAAAGAAGCTCAAAACGTGGAACTCACCCCCGAAATGGAGGAAGAACCTGATGCAAACAGTCCGTATGACCAGATGATTCATGATGAAAGAATGAACATTATTAATAGACTGGTAAACGAACTTCCCGAAAAACAGCGGCTTATCATGCAACTGAGGGACATTGAAGGTGAAAGCTATAAGAAAATTGCAGGGTTGCTGAATCTGACAGAGGAACAAGTGAAAGTGAACCTCTTCAGAGCCAGACAAAAAGTAAAACAAAGGTATTTAAAAATTGACGAATATGGATTATAAGGATATAGAACAGCTCCTGGAGCGATACTGGCAATGCGAAACTTCCGTTGAGGAGGAAGCAACATTGCGCGACTTCTTCGCAAAGGAGGAAGTTCCGGCTCATTTGCTTCGCTATAAAAACCTGTTTGTTTATCAACAGGTTCAGCAGGAAGTAGGACTGGGCGAAGACTTTGATACACGTATTCTGGCAGAGGTGGAGCTACGGTCGTAAAAGCGAAACGCTTGACACTGACCGGTCGTTTTATTCCTCTATTCAAAGCCGCTGCGTGATTGCAATCATCCTTTCTTTGGGGAATGTGGCACAACATTCTTTCTCCGGAGATGACGGAAGTGTATTGGCAACGGATACCATTGGTAAACAAGTAACAGCACCATCGGTCGCTATCTCAAATGATGTGAAAGCGGAACAGGTTCTGGCTGATAGCCTGGCGAAGATCAACCATAAGGTGCAAGTTATAAACGAATAGACATTTTCATTTGCTTTAAACATATAATATAGTTAGTGTGCTTAATTAAAACAACAACGAAGGCGAAACTGTGAAGTTTTCAATTCTCTCAAATTTTTATAATGAAACTAACTAAATAAATGGGCTACCGCGTGATGCAGTAGCCCTTTTATGCTTTTAGACTGTATTTGTTCAAATTGTCTTTATTTGATCTGCCGTATGTTTTTCCGTGGAGCATCCACTTCTTGTGGATTGCCTTTATAAGCAATATCGCCACTTCCTTTCACGCGGGCAACCAGTTTTTGACTTGCATAACAACTGATGTTTCCGGATCCACTGATACTTGCATCCGTATTCTCTGCTTCTAAATCTGCGGCCTGAATGTTTCCCGATCCGGCAATAGCATATTTTGCTTGAATGGCTTTACCTTTAAGATTAATATTACCCGAACCTGAAATTCCTGCCTGACATTCCTGGCTCTCTATTTGTTGCAGTCTAACATCTCCCGATCCGTTAATTGAAACAGCCATTCTTCGGCAATTAAGCCCTTCTCCCTGAATGTTCCCCGAACCATTTATATGGAACTCGATATCTTTAGAGGTTTGTATTCCATTGATTAATTTTATATTTCCCGATCCGTTGATTGACAGCTTATTCAGTTCCGGAGCAAAAACTTTTATTTCCAGTTTTCCTTTCCATATACTGACATTCTTCTTGAATTTTATCATTAATGTATTACCGTCTACATACGTTTCTACAAGTGGTATAATGTTGTCGGAACCATGTATCTCCACGTGACTGCGTGTGTCTTGGTGATAACTGATATTGGCACTTCCCAATAGTTTGATTTCATTGAAATGATCGGCTTTTACTTCTTGGGAGATGTAGTTTTTGCTGCCTACTACGTGTTTTCCCTGCAAGCAAGAGCCGGCAGTAAGTACTAGAGACAATCCGGTGACTAATACGAGCAATAAACTTGTTTTCATAATTATGTTTTTCTATGATTGATATGACAGTTAGACGGAAGAAACTGATATAAAGTTGCATCTTCCGCGAAGTTTTTCATTGGAATCTTCTTTTTTATTACTTTTGTGGCTGTTGATAGGAGGATTATAATGGATAAGATCGTAGAAGATGACGAATTAGGACGTCTGATAGTGCGTGTCAATTCACGTGCGAGGAGTCTTGTGTTTCGTACAAAGAGTGATGCTGTTTATGTTTCAGTTCCTCCCGGCACTACATTGAAAGAAGTGAAGCAGGCAATCGAGAATCTGCGTGGTAAACTTCTGGCCTCCCGTCAAAAATTAGCCCGGCCATTGATTGATTTGGACTATAAAATTGATGCGGAACACTTTAAGTTGTCCTTGGTGTCCGGTGAAAAGGATCAGTTTCTGGCTAATTCCCGGTTGGGGGTTATGGAAATTGTTTGTCCGCCTCATGCGGATTTTACGGACGAGAAACTGCAAAGCTGGTTGCATAAGGTGATTGAAGAATCGTTGAGGCGGAATGCGAAAAGTATCCTTCCTTCACGTTTGGCTTCCTTGTCCAAGCAATGCGGACTTCCTTATTCGAGTGTGAAAATAAACTCCAGTCAGGGCAGATGGGGCAGTTGCTCGGCTCGAAAGGATATTAATTTGTCCTATTACCTGGTTCTGTTACCTTCTCATTTGATAGACTACGTGTTGCTGCACGAATTATGTCATACTTGCGAGATGAATCATAGCGAACGATTTTGGGTATTGCTCAATCAATTTACAGAAGGAAAAGCATTGGCTTTGCGGGGGGAATTGAGAAAGTATCGTACGGAGATTTAGAATACTTTATTGCCAGGATAGTGCTATCGTGTTGGCACACTTGTGTCAACACGCTGGCACAGTCGTGACAATGCGATGGCATGGTTGTGCCAATATGGTGGCACAGACTTAGTTAATACCTTTATTACTTGGCTAATTGTTTAATCCCGTCTGATTCTTTTTCGAACTGATAAGTTCCTCCTTTTTCACTAAGATCAAACGTAGACACTAATTCTGTGTTATTATCTACAATCAACAAGGCGCTCTGTTCGGCAAAACGTCCTATTTCTACAGTGTAAGGTTCTTCCGACATGGTTTTGTTGGAGATCAGACTGTCGTTGACAAATAAAGAGATAGAATCTCCGGCAAAACCTTTTACCAGACTGATCGTATAGCTTTCGATGAAATGACGTTCTTCCTGCTTTTCCCGTTGTAGCCGCATGCTCATATAGACAAAAATAACCACGACAAAAATGACGGCAAAAGCAAGAATTCCGTTACCTACCATAAACTGTTTATTTGTGTTGAGACGATGTGCCATAGTCGTTATTTTTTGAATTACGGCGTAAAGATACGAATATAGCACTGTTAATTCATACTTTTTTTCTTTAATGTTTTGTAGTCGAACAGATTATTTATATCTTTGCAACCGAAAACGGATGAAAGGTGGAGGGGCAATTAAGCTCCTTTTTTTGTTCTTATATAGCTAATAAATGATAGAAAAGAAAACTGTTTGTCAGATTGTAGAAGAGTGGCTGGAAGGAAAAGACTACTTTTTAGTAGAGGTAACCGTGAGCCCGGATGACAAGATTGTGGTTGAAATAGACCATGCAGAAGGTGTTTGGATTGAAGATTGCGTGGAGCTTAGCCGCTTCATAGAGTCGAAACTGAACCGCGAAGAGGAAGATTATGAACTGGAAGTAGGGTCGGCTGGGATCGGACAACCCTTTAAAGTTCTGCAACAGTATTATATCCACATCGGACAAGAGGTGGAAGTGCTGACCGGAGACGGACGGAAGCTGGCCGGTATACTGAAAGATGCCGATGAAGAGAAGTTTACGGTAGGCGTACAAAAGAAAGTAAAAACCGAAGGATCAAAGCGCCCGAAATTGGTAGAAGAGGACGAAACCTTCACTTATGAGCAAATAAAATATACTAAATACTTAATTAGCTTTAAATAGTTATGGCCAAAAAAGAAGAAACAATCAGCTTGATTGATACATTTTCGGAATTTAAGGAACTGAAGAATATCGATAGAACGACGATGGTTAGCGTACTCGAAGAGTCGTTCCGTAGCGTAATCGCGAAAATGTTTGGCACCGATGAAAATTACGACGTAATCGTGAACCCGGACAAGGGTGACTTCGAGATATGGCGTAACCGTGAAGTTGTGGCCGATGAAGATTTGACTAACCCGAATATGCAGATTTCGTTGAGCGAAGCACAGAAATTGATGCTTCTTACGAAGAAGGTGAAGAGGTGACTGACGAGGTTATCTTTGCCAAGTTCGGACGTCGTGCGATCCTGAATCTTCGCCAGACACTGGCTTCCAAGATTCTGGAACTCGAAAAAGACAGTATTTATAATAAATATATAGATAAGGTAGGTACTATCATCAATGCAGAAGTATATCAGATCTGGAAAAAAGAGATGTTGCTTTTAGACGATGAAGGAAACGAATTGCTGTTACCTAAGACCGAACAAATCCCGAGCGACTTTTATCGTAAAGGTGAAACGGCTCGTGCAGTAGTTGCCCGCGTGGATAACAAGAATAATAATCCTAAGATTATCTTGTCACGTACTTCTCCCGTTTTCCTGCAACGCCTGTTCGAGATGGAAGTACCCGAAATTAATGATGGTTTGATTACCATCAAGAAGATTGCCCGTATCCCCGGCGAACGTGCCAAGATCGCGGTGGAATCTTACGATGACAGAATCGACCCTGTAGGAGCCTGTGTAGGTGTAAAGGGAAGTCGTATTCATGGCATTGTTCGTGAACTTCGCAATGAGAACATCGACGTAATCAATTATACATCGAACATCTCATTGTTTATACAGCGCGCTTTAAGCCCGGCTAAGATTTCTTCTATTCGTCTGAACGAGGAAGAGAAGAAAGCAGAGGTATTCCTCAAACCGGAAGAAGTTTCGCTGGCTATCGGTAAAGGCGGTTTGAATATCAAACTGGCCAGTATGTTAACTGAGTACACTATCGACGTGTTCCGTGAGTTGGATGAGAATGTAGCTGACGAAGATATCTATCTCGACGAGTTTAGAGACGAAATTGACGGATGGGTGATCGACGCTATCAAAGCTATCGGCATCGATACAGCGAAGGCTGTGTTGAATGCTCCTCGTGAGATGTTGATTGAAAAGACGGACTTGGAAGAAGAGACAGTGGACGAGGTAATACGCATTTTGAAATCGGAGTTTGAAGAAGAAGATCCTTCAATTGAAAATAAAGATGAAATTAAAGATTAAAAGTTGCGATACAATATAATGCAGCAGACTTTTATTTCTTAATTCTCAATTTTCAATTAAACAAGCTCCATTTATTCATTAATTTTAAAATATGACGATAAGGTTAAACAAAGTTACAAGAGATTTGAACGTAGGAATCGCGACGGTAGTTGAGTTCCTGCAAAAGAAAGGGCATACCGTTGAGGCTAATCCTAATACTAAAATTAGCGAGGAGCAATACGCTATACTCGTAAAGGAGTTTAGTACAGATAAGAACCTTAGACTTGAATCGGAGCGTTTCATACAGGAACGTCAGAATAAGGAACGTAATAAGGCGTCGGTATCGATTGAGGCTTCGAAAAGCAGCCCGAAAAACCGAAGTCGGAAGATGTGATTAAGACAGTCGTACCTGAGGATGCACGTCCGAAGTTTAAACCTGTCGGAAAAATAGATTTGGATAAATTGAACGGTCGTAAACCTGAAAAGGTAGAGAAAGAACCGGAACAGAAACAGGAAGAACCGGTTGTGGAACGGCCTGTCGTTAAACCCGAAGTGAAAAAGGAGCCCGAGAAGAGAGAACCCGAGGTGAAGGAGGAAGAGGTGGTGACACCTCCTGTTTCTGTAGTAGAGCCTACTCCAGTGGTGGTTGAACCCGTAGTAGTGCCGGAACCTGTAGTGGAGACGAAGCCGGTAGAAGTTGAAAAAGTAGTAGAAGAAGTGAAAAAAGAAGAGCCGAAGGTAGTAGTAGCTGCACCTGTGAAGGCGGAAGAACATAAAGAAGAAGAAAAGGTGGAAACTGCACAGGCTGAAGTAACCCCGGTAGCGGAAAAGGCTCCGGAGGATGATGGTGTTTTCAAAATCCGTCAACCGGAATTAGGCGCAAAGATTAATGTGATCGGTCAGATCGACTTGGCTGCATTGAATCAGTCTACTCGTCCCAAGAAGAAATCGAAGGAAGAGAAACGTCGCGAACGTGAAGAAAAGGAAAAAATCCGTCAGGATCAGAAGAAGTTGATGAAGGAAGCTATCATCAAGGAAATCCGTAAGGATGATTCTAAATTGGCGAAGAGCGGACCTAAGGACAGTGCGGAAGCGGCTGCTAACAAGAAGAAACGTAACCGTATCAATAAAGAGAAGGTGGACGTTAACAATGTTGCAACTTCCAACTTTGCTGCTCCAAGACCTAATGTACAGGGTAAAGGCGGCAATAGTAACGGTCAGGGTGGCCAGGCCAACGGACAGGGAAATAACAACAGAAGAAATAACAACAATAAAGATCGCTTCAAGAAACCGGTTATCAAACAGGAAGTGAGCGAGGAAGACGTAGCAAAACAGGTAAAAGAAACCCTTGCACGTCTGACAACCAAAGGTAAGAATAAAACGTCCAAATACCGTAAAGAGAAACGTGAAATGGCTTCCAACCGTATGCAGGAACTGGAAGATCAGGAAATGGCAGACAGCAAGGTATTGAAGTTGACCGAGTTCGTTACGGCTAACGAATTGGCAACGATGATGGATGTTTCTGTTAACCAGGTTATCGCTACTTGTATGAGTATTGGTATCATGGTTTCCATCAACCAGCGTTTGGATGCTGAAACCATCAATCTGGTGGCTGAAGAATTCGGATTCAAGACTGAATATGTAAGTGCGGAAGTGGCACAAGCTATCGTTGAAGAAGAAGATGCTCCGGAAGATTTGCAACCGCGCGCTCCGATTGTAACGGTGATGGGACACGTTGACCACGGTAAGACTTCTTTGCTTGACTATATCCGTAAGGCGAATGTAATTGCCGGTGAGGCCGGAGGTATTACCCAGCATATCGGTGCTTATAACGTGCAATTGGAAGACGGTCGTCGTATTACATTCCTCGATACTCCGGGTCACGAAGCGTTTACCGCTATGCGTGCACGTGGTGCCAAAGTAACGGATATTGCTATCATTATTGTGGCTGCCGATGATAACGTGATGCCACAGACGAAAGAAGCGATCAATCACGCGATGGCTGCCGGTGTACCTATTGTATTTGCAATCAATAAGGTAGATAAACCGACTGCAAATCCGGATAAGATTAAAGAAGAACTGGCTGCAATGAATTACCTTGTTGAAGAATGGGGTGGTAAATATCAGTCACAAGATATCTCTGCCAAGAAAGGTATGGGTGTGGAAGACTTGCTGGAAAAAGTATTGCTCGAAGCGGAAATGCTCGACCTGAAGGCAAATCCGAACCGTAATGCTACGGGTTCCATCATCGAATCTTCACTGGATAAGGGACGCGGATATGTAGCTACTGTATTGGTATCTAACGGTACTTTGAAGTAGGAGACATCGTATTGGCGGGAACCAGCTACGGACGTGTGAAGGCTATGTTCAACGAACGTAACCAACGCGTCAAGGAAGCAGGACCTTCCGAACCGGCATTGATTCTGGGATTGAATGGTGCTCCTGCCGCAGGTGACACATTCCATGTAGTCGAAAGCGATCAGGAAGCTCGTGAGATCACTAATAAACGTGAGCAGCTGGCTCGTGAACAAGGTTTGCGTACGCAGAAGATCCTTACATTGGATGAATTGGGTCGTCGTATTGCTTTGGGTAACTTCCAGGAATTGAACATCATCGTTAAGGGTGACGTGGATGGTTCTGTGGAAGCGTTGAGCGATTCGTTGATTAAGTTGTCTACGGAACAAATTCAGGTAAATGTTATCCATAAGGGTGTGGGAGCAATTTCTGAATCTGATGTTTCTCTGGCTGCTGCTTCGGATGCGATTATTGTCGGATTCCAGGTACGTCCTTCGGGTGCTGCCGGTAAGATGGCCGACCAAGAGGGTGTTGACATCCGTAAGTATTCTGTCATCTACGATGCAATCGAAGAGGTAAAGGCTGCTATGGAAGGTATGTTGGCTCCGGAAGTAAAGGAACAGATTACTGCAACCATCGAAATCCGCGAAGTATTCAATATTACGAAAGTCGGTCTTGTAGCCGGAGCAATGGTGAAGACCGGAAAGGTGAAACGCAGCGACAAGGCTCGTTTGATCCGCGATGGTATCGTAATCTTTACCGGAAACATCAACGCATTGAAACGCTTCAAGGACGATGTGAAGGAAGTAGGTACAAACTTCGAGTGTGGTATCAGTCTGGTGAACTGCAACGACATGAAGGTAGGCGATATGATCGAGACATTCGAAGAAATAGAAGTGAAACAGACGCTGTAAATATATATAGTAAGGTTATAAGTGTATTATAATGTTATAATATAGCAGAGGTCATGATTGATAAAGAGGTGGTAATGTGGTACTGTTTGCAGAACACCACCTTACCACCTTATTTTTTATCATTCGGCACCTTCTCATTATAATCAGCTTATATACGACTTATTGGTTTATAGCTTATAACATAATAAATGTGGCAACGATTGATATAATTATCCTTATTGTAATAGGCGCCGGAGCGATTGTAGGTTTTGTAAAAGGCTTCATTCGTCAGTTGGCTTCTATTTTGGGGTTAATAGTCGGTCTGTTGGCAGCGAAAGCTCTGTATGCTTCTTTGGCGGAAAAGCTTTGCCCGACAGTGACGGATTCAATGACAGTTGCGCAAGTGTTGGCTTTTATCATGATCTGGATTGCCGTACCATTGATCTTTGTATTGATTGCCTCGCTATTGACAAAAGCAATGCAGGCTATTTCGTTGAACTGGTTGAATCGCTGGTTAGGAAGTGGGCTGGGAGCACTTAAGTTTCTGTTGTTAACGAGTGTAGTGATTGGTGCGATAGAGTTTGTGGACAGCGATAATAAGTTAATTAGTGCAACAAAAAAGGAAGAGTCTTTGTTATATTATCCGATGGAAACGTTTGCGGGGATCTTTTTCCCTGCTGCGAAGAATATGACGCAACAATATATATTAGAGAATAAAGATAAAGATGCAACAAGAACCCAATAAAATGAAACCCAATCAGAAAGACGAACTTGAAAAGAAGACTGATAATGAGTTTGTCCGGAAATTTGCGGAGGAGAAATATAAATACGGTTTCACCACAGAGGTGCATACGGACATCATTGAGCGTGGACTTAATGAAGATGTCATTCGTCTGATTTCATCGAAAAAGGACGAACCGGAGTGGTTGCTGGAGTTTCGACTGAAAGCGTATCGCCATTGGCTGACGCTGGAAATGCCTACCTGGCACATCTCCGTATCCCTGAAATTGATTATCAGGCGATTTCTTATTATGCCGATCCGACAAAGAAGAAAGAAGGACCGAAGAGCATAGAGGAAGTCGATCCTGAACTGATAAAGACGTTTAATAAACTGGGAATTCCTTTGGAAGAGCAAATGGCTCTTAGTGGAATGGCAGTGGATGCCGTTATGGACTCTGTTTCCGTAAAGACTACCTTCAAGGAAACGCTGATGGAGAAAGGAATTATATTCTGCTCGTTCAGTGAAGCCGTGCGGGAGCATCCGGATTTGGTGAAGAAATATATGGGCTCGGTAGTAGGTTATCGGGACAATTTCTTTGCAGCGTTGAATTCCGCAGTGTTCTCTGACGGCTCTTTCGTGTATATTCCGAAAGGAGTACGTTGCCCGATGGAGCTTTCCACTTATTTCCGTATCAATGCCCGTAACACGGGACAGTTTGAGCGTACGCTGATTGTAGCGGATGATGATTCGTATGTTTCTTATCTGGAAGGATGTACGGCTCCGATGCGGGATGAAAATCAGCTGCATGCCGCTATCGTTGAGATCATTGTGCACGACCGTGCAGAAGTAAAATACAGTACCGTTCAGAACTGGTATCCGGGAGATGCAGAAGGCAAGGGCGGTGTATACAACTTTGTGACTAAACGCGGTAACTGTAAAGGAGTGGACAGTAAATTATCCTGGACACAAGTGGAAACCGGTTCGGCAATCACCTGGAAATATCCTTCCTGTATCCTGACGGGCGATAACTCGACCGCTGAATTCTATTCCGTAGCTGTAACGAACAACTATCAGCAGGCAGATACCGGAACGAAGATGATTCATCTGGGTAAGAACACTCGTAGTACGATTGTAAGTAAAGGCATTTCTGCCGGACATAGTGAGAACTCCTATCGTGGGTTGGTACGCGTGGCCGAGAAAGCGGATAATGCCCGTAATTATAGCCAGTGTGACTCTCTGTTGCTGGGAGATAAGTGTGGTGCACATACCTTCCCGTATATGGATATTCACAATGAGACGGCAGTGGTAGAACATGAAGCTACGACAAGCAAGATTAGTGAAGACCAGATATTTTATTGCAACCAGCGCGGTATTCCGACAGAAGATGCTATCGGACTTATTGTGAACGGATATGCAAAGGAAGTGTTGAATAAACTTCCGATGGAGTTTGCGGTAGAAGCACAGAAGCTGCTTACCATCTCAGTTAGGAAGGAAGCGTGGTGATGTTGACTTTTTAATAGTAAATCGTAAAATCGTAAATATATCATGTTAGAAATAAAAGACCTGCATGCCAGCATTAATGGCAAAGAGATATTGAAAGGTATTAACCTGACGGTGAATCCCGGTGAGGTGCACGCTATTATGGGACCGAATGGTTCCGGTAAAAGTACGCTTTCCTCCGTATTGGTGGGTAATCCGGCTTTTGAGGTAACAAAAGGTTCGGTCACTTTTTATGGAAAGGATCTGTTGGAGTTGAGCCCCGAAGATCGTAGCCATGAAGGAATCTTCCTTAGTTTCCAGTATCCGGTGGAAATCCCGGGTGTGAGCATGGTGAACTTTATGCGTGCTGCTGTGAATGAGCAACGTAAATATAAAGGTCTGCCTGCACTGACCGCCAGTGAGTTTCTGAAGCTGATGCGTGAGAAACGTGCGGTGGTAGAGTTGGATAATAAACTGGCTAACCGTTCGGTGAATGAAGCTTTTCCGGTGGTGAGAAGAAACGGAACGAGATTTTCCAGATGGCTATGCTGGAACCGCGTTTGAGCATCCTCGACGAGACAGACTCCGGTTTGGATATTGATGCGCTCCGTATTGTTGCGGAAGGAGTGAACAAGCTGAAAACTCCTGAAACAAGTACAATCGTTATTACCCACTACCAACGTTTGCTCGATTATATCAAGCCTGATATTGTGCATGTCCTTTATAAAGGTCGTATCGTAAAAACTGCCGGACCGGAACTTGCTCTGGAACTGGAAGAAAAAGGATACGATTGGATCAAGAAAGAAGTAGGAGAATGACAAATATAAAACGATGATGGTTGAACAACAATATATAGAACTTTTCTCACAGACGGAAGCGATGATCTGTAAGCATAGTGCCGAAGTGCTGAATGCGCCTCGTGCGTCAGCATTTGCCGATTTTGAGCGACTCGGATTTCCGACCCGTAAGATGGAGAAGTACAAATATACGGATGTGAGCAAGTACTTTGAACCGGATTTCGGTTTGAACTTGAATCGTTTGGCTATTCCGGTCAATCCGTATGAAGTGTTTAAGTGTGATGTGCCGAATATGAGTACCTCCTTGTATTTTGTGGTAAATGACACATTTTATAATAGAGCGCTTCCCACAGGAAATCTGCCGGAAGGTGTGATTTTCGGTAGTCTGAAAGAAGTGGCCGAGCAACACCCGGAATTGGTGAAGGAATATTACGGTCAACTGGCAGATACCTCCAAAGATGGTGTGACTGCTTTTAATACCGCTTTTGCACAAGATGGCGTTGTCTTTTATGTGCCGAAGAATGTGGTGGTGGAAAAAACAATCCAGTTGGTAAATATCCTGCGTGCAGATGTTAACTTTATGGTGAACCGTCGCGTACTGATTATCCTGGAGGATGGCGCGCAAGCCCGTTTGCTGATTTGTGACCATGCAATGGATAATGTGAACTTCCTGGCGACACAAGTTATTGAAGTATTTGCCGGTGAGAATGCGGTATTCGATATGTATGAGCTGGAAGAAACACATACAAGCACAGTTCGTATCAGTAACCTGTATGTAAAGCAAGAGGCCAACAGTAATGTATTGCTCAACGGAATGACTTTGCATAATGGTACTACCCGCAACACAACCGAAGTGTTGCTGGCAGGAGAAGGAGCCGAAATAAACCTTTGTGGTATGGCGATTGCCGATAAAAACCAGCATGTAGACAATCATACAAGTATTGACCATGCCGTACCGAACTGTACCAGCAATGAGCTGTTCAAGTATGTGCTCGACGACCAGTCGGTAGGTGCGTTTGCCGGATTGGTACTCGTGCGCCCCGATGCACAACATACGAATTCCCAACAGACTAACCGGAATCTTTGTGCTACGCGTGATGCAAGAATGTATACACAACCTCAATTGGAGATTTATGCGGATGATGTGAAATGTTCGCATGGAGCAACAGTAGGCCAGTTGGATGAAGGCGCATTATTCTACATGCGTTCGCGCGGTATTGCAGAGAAAGAAGCCCGTCTGCTGTTGATGTTCGCATTTGTCAACGAAGTGATCGATACCATTCGTTTGGAAGCGCTGAAAGATCGTTTGCATCTATTGGTAGAGAAACGTTTCCGTGGCGAGTTGAATAGATGTCAGGGTTGTGCCATTTGTAAGTAACCACTAAAAAATAATGAACGTGGATATTCAAAAGATACGTGAAGATTTTCCGATATTGAGCCGTACGGTTTACGGTAAACCTTTGGTTTATTTCGACAACGGTGCGACAACACAGAAACCCCGTCTGGTGGTTGATGCGTTGGTGGATGAATATTATTCCGTCAATGCCAATGTGCATCGCGGCGTACATTATCTTTCCCAGCAAGCTACGGAACTGCATGAAGCTTCCCGTGAAACGTACGTGAGTTTATCAATGCCCATAGCACGAATGAAGTTGTCTTTACACGCGGAACAACAGAAGTATCAACCTGCTTGTTTCCAGCTTCGGCGACGAGTTTATGGAAGAAGGGGATGAAGTGATTGTTTCCGTGATGGAACATCATAGCAACATCGTTCCCTGGCAACTGTTGGCTGCCCGTAAAGGAATTGCCATAAAAGTCATCCCGATGAATGATAAAGGCGAACTTCTGCTGGATGAATATGAAAAACTATTTTCCGAACGCACGAAGATAGTCAGCGTAGTTCATGTATCGAACGTACTGGGTACAGTGAATCCGGTGAAGGAGATGATCGCAACAGCTCATGCGCATGGTGTACCTTGCCTGATAGATGCTGCACAGTCTATTCCTCACATGAAAGTGGATGTACAGGAGTTGGATGCCGATTTTCTGGTATTCTCCGCCCATAAGATATATGGTCCGACAGGTGTCGGAGTACTTTATGGAAAAGAAGAATGGTTAGATCGCCTTCCACCTTATCAGGGAGGAGGAGAGATGATTCAGCATGTCTCTTTCGAGAAGACCACTTTTAATGAACTTCCTTTCAAGTTTGAAGCCGGTACGCCCGACTATATCGGAACTACCGGACTGGCAAAAGCCCTTGATTATGTGAACGGACATGGCATTGAACAGATAGCCGCCCATGAGCATGAACTGACAACTTACGCTTTGCAACGTCTGAAAGAAATCCCCCATATACGTATATTCGGTGAAGCAGCCGAACGGGGAGCGGTCATTTCTTTCCTGGTGGGAGATATCCATCATTTCGACCTCGGCACGTTGCTGGATCGTCTAGGTATTGCCGTGAGAACAGGGCATCATTGTGCACAACCTCTCATGCAACGTCTTGGCATAGAAGGAACTGTACGTGCTTCGTTTGCCATGTACAATACCAAATCGGAAATAGACACTTTGGTGGCAGGAATTGAACGTGTCAGCAAGATGTTTTAAAGATATGAGCTGCTATTCCTGTGGAGTAGCGGCTTTTTTATTCTTTAACTAAAAAAAGAGGGCCTCGAGTGCAGTGATTTGAGCTTTCGTGCGTCTAATAGGTAAAGAAACAAAATGTTCATTGAATATCAGGAGGGTCGTGAGACCATGCTTATATTATATAAATTCTCTCTCTTTAACATTAATGCAGCTATATCGTAAAAAGTTACGGTGTAGCTGCAACTTTTTAGAGACTTCCTCCGTCTAATAGAATAGTTGTAACCATTGAAACAGCTGTTGCGATTGAAGATGAATTGAATATTATTGTATGTAAAAAGAAAGGGGAAACGCTGATAACAGCGAATCCCCCTTTTTTATCGATTATTTCCTTCCTTTTTATTCAGCAGTCAGCTCAATTACGCGGCTGAAAGCCTGATTTGTTGTGAAAGCATTGATTCCCACTTTCATCAGATAATCTCCTGAATAAGTTTTCTCATTGGCAGCCAGATTCGATTTGGAATTCGGCATCAGGTTGATTTCTTTCACCTTATACATTTTCTTCGCATCCAGTCCCTGAAGTTTTACCGGGAGCAGTTTCTCACCGAAACGTGGGTGGATATCGTAGGTATAAAGCACAGCTTTGTTCTTATCCGGTGAGGCATACATGAGAGACATGTGATTGCCATCGTAGGGAGAAACCAATCTGTATTGATCGCCGTCCAGAATCACTTTTTTCAGACGCGTCCAGTTGGCAACTGCATTCTGGCAGTAAGTCTGTTCGTCTGCATTCAGTTCCTTCAGTCCAAGGTCAAAGCCCAGTTTGCACATACTTGCCACATCCGTACGGAACTTCACGCTTGTGTTCTTGTTCCAGCTGGTTACGTGTGCACACATGGCTTTTGCCGGGAAGATTTGTGAGAATCCCCACTGGATAAACAGACGTTCTATCGGGTCTGTGTTGTCGCTGCACCAGAATTCTGTGTAATATTTCAGAGCTTCGTAGTCGCAACGGGCGCCACCGCCGGAGCAGAGCATCATTGGCACGTTTGGATATTTGTCTTTGATACGTTTCAATACATTGTATATACCACGTACATGGTCGATATAAAGCTGTCCCTGTTTATTTTTTAAATATGGAGAATAAACATTTGTAATTGGAGAGTTACAGTCCCATTTAAAGAAAGCCACTTCCGGATTCTCTGTCAGGATCTTATCCACTACACCATATACAAAGTCCTGTACTTTCGGATTGCTAAGATCGAGTACCAGCTGATTACGGTAATAATATGTTTCGCGGTTAGGCAGTTGGATAGCCCAGTCGGGATGTTTTTCGAACAACTCACTTTTAGGGTTAACCATTTCCGGTTCAATCCAGATACCAAATTTCACTCCGGCTTCTTTGGCAGACTGTACAAGGGCAGGAATACCGCCCGGCAGTTTGGATCTCATCACTTCCCAGTCACCCAGTCCGGCATTGTCACTGTTGCGTGGGTGCTTGTTGCCAAACCAGCCGTCATCCAGCAGGAACATATCTACACCAAGATGTTTAGCTTCCTTCATCAGTTCGGCAAGCAGTTCCTCATTGAATTTGAAGTAAGTATTTTCCCAGTTGTTTAATAAAGTCATACGGTCGCCTTGTCCGTCTTTCAGCTGATAGTTGCGTGCCCATGCGTGAAGGTTGCGGCTGGCTTCGCCCGTACCGTTGTTGCTGAAAGTAAAGATGAATTCAGGAGTTGTAAACACTTCATTCGGCTTCAGTTCATAATCAGATGCATAAGGATTGATGGCGGGGATTACACGGAGGTTACCTACGTTGTCCACTTCGAAAGTGAACTGGAAGTTCCTGTCCATCCGATAGTACCTAGCATGGCACGTCCCTGCGCTTCCTGTGCCGGTTGTTCAAAACCAAGCTCAAAGAACGGGTGGGTGTGCATGGCAGCACGGCTTCCCAGTTTGGTGTCGATCACCTTTTTACCGAACAACAGAGGTTGTGTGCTCATTTGTGCTTCTTTTGCCCAATCGCTACTGAATTCTGTCAGGTAATATTCGTTTCCGGAGAAATAAAGCATGGTGGAAGCATAACGCCATAAGGTCACAGGCTTCTTTTCAGCATGTTTGATTTCGCTCCACGTCTTGATGACGTTTTCTTTCGGATAAGCGATGTAATGCAGTGTGACTTCTACCGGATACTGATTATCTTTTAGTTGAATAATCGTTTCCGTTCCGCCCGCCACTGCCTTCTGCTCGGAGGATATATAGCGGAGAATCGTACTCGGGTTCCCGTCATTGTGCGTGATAGCTACAGCCGGTTCAAAATAATCTTCGGCGCCGGAGCCCGGATATACTTCCCATCCGCGGGTGGATACGCTACCGTCACTTCCTCCTTTTACGTAAGGAGAAAAGTTGTTGATGTCTTTCTCGTTCAGTAACTTATCGCCCAGATAAGCCTGATAGAGTCGTCCGTTAGGAGCTACTTGGAGAATTAAGTCTGTGTTGTCCGTTGCGATGCGGATAACGTTCTTTTCCTGGGCGTCCACTTGCGCCAGGGTAAACAATGCCATAAGTAATACGAAAAGTTTCTTCATGGTTTTTTAATAATTAATTAGGTATTAGTTAGTTTGTGGGCATAGAATGCCGCAAAGATAATTATAATTCGTCAGGAATGAACTAGAATTTAATGCTTGCGCTAAATTCTACGGTAAATGGGCGTAAATAATTTCCACTCATATAGTTGCCGGCATACTGGGCAGCTTCTTCTTTGGTAATCAGTTCCGAACCGTTGATGGTTCCGCTGGCCCCCTTCTGATTCAGGAAGTTGATGACTGTTGCCCCTAAAGAAAGATGCTTGTTTACATTCCAGTTGATCCCCCGAAAGTTTCCCAGCGACCGTTGAAATAGAGGCTTCCTGGAGATTGGCGTAAGTCTTGCCGAAATAGCGGAAACTAAGCCAAAGGCGTAAGTCCTTCGTGATATTATAGCTTGGGTCGAGTTCGACAAGAATCTGCGGAATCTCTTTTACAATCATCCCATTGGCGTTGACAGACATTTCCGAACCATCGTTGAATGTGACGCTTGCGTTATAGTTCTTGTAAACAGGTTTCTGATACGTGAACAGAGCGTGCAGGTGAAAACCTTTGAACGGGTCGATTTCGGCAGATGTGGTCCATCCCAGTGTTTTGATATTATAAATAAGCAATACGGTCTTTCCTTCTTCCGTTCCCGGTTTCGTCAGGTTTTGCTGGTCAATATTATTAGATTTAGAGATATAGGTAACCATAGAGGTGAGGTTGATCCACTTGTTCTTGTAGAACAAACCGCCACGGATTAACGGTATGGTGACACGTTTGTATTGCTCTTCCGTAGGACCTGTTCCGGCATATTCGTTGATACGTGGGAAGCGGGTGGCTACTGTTCCGTCGGCAGTCAGGCCGAATTGCCCGGTTACGTTGTAAGCGGCGCGGAGCGTGGCGGCATAGTTCAGTTTATCCTTTACCACTTTGGCGGGATGAATGCTGCGTTGTGTGGCAATGATATTTCCTGTTTCTTCCTCTTTGCTATAAGTGGTAAAGTCGCCGATGCGGAAACCGGGAAACGGGAAGCGGATATTTGATCGGCACTCATCCGGTAATATTCCAGCGTCCGCCATAATAGATATTGAATTGGGGAGTTACTTGCCAGTTGTCTGTAAAGTAAAGGGCGAGTTTATTTTCATATCCCTTTGTATATTCGGGACTAAGTTCGTTGTACCCGTATGTCTGTACGCGCTGACCGGTCAGGGTGGGGTCCAGGGAACTTGTAGTTGTGGAAGTCAGCAACTGTGGATAGTTCTGTACGGTGGCCATCCATTGCAGAGAAGAGGAATAATAATCAAGATGGTAATACCATTCGTTCACTCCCAGACGCAGATCATGGTTGCCAAAGGTCTTGTTTAGCTCGGAAGTGATTAGGAAGTTTTTCACTTTGCCTACGTGCAACCAGGTGCGGTGACCTTCTGCCAGTCCCTCATACGGATCACCGTTTGATAACGTAAAACCATCGTTGGCGGTTACTTCGCTGATGGTGCTGCCTCCGAAGTCGACATAGTTGGCACGTGGAGCATCCATATATTTCAGATTGAATTTCCATAGCAGATCGTTCCTGAAACGATAATCGGAGATCAATGCAATCTCATTGGCACGGTTTTCAGAACCATTGCCCAAGTTCCATGTTTTCATCTTTCCGTCTCTTACGTCCATGTATGGGAAAGAACCGTTCTGCGGAACATAAGAATTTGTTCCCAGTTTGAAACCGTCTATCTCTTTAACCGAGCCGTCGCCGACATAGATAAAAGGAGCTGCATTGGCATAGCTGGCCGGATTTTCACTGCGGGAGTGTTTGTAGAGCAAAGATATTTTGCCGCGTCCGTTGTTGAAGAGACGGGTCAGGCCGGCATGATAAATCTCTGTGCGGTCTGCATAGTTCGTAAATTCCAGGTCGAAACTTCCCGGGTCGAAGTTCTGGTAAATGCTTGCCGTGTAAAGCCATTGGTCATTGATGGCTCCTGAAACATTGAAGTCGAAGTTCTGCATACCGAAATGATTGGTGCGGTAGTTTAATATACCTTGGAAATCCTTTTGTCCCAGTTTGCTGAATGAGTTGACGGAGTAAGCAATATTACCGGTCGTGATGGCCGATTCGGAAGGAGATAAAAGTCCTACTTCTCCCACTGCTGTCGCTACGCCAATGAGCGGCAAGTTTGTGAACGGTAGAGGAATATACGGCAGGAAGTCCATTCTCATAGACATTAACGTCCTCGCTGGGAAGTCCGATTTGAATTTCGCGGGGTTTGTTGGCGTCAGAAGCATTCAGCATCACATTGCGTTCGCCTTCTTCTGATTCTTTTTTAGTAGAGTTGGCAGGAATCGTATCCTGCTTCATTTCGGTTCGGTTCGTCTTTTTCTTGTTCACCTGAATGTTCGCTGCATTCCCGTTGGAAGGAATCAGTTGCAACAGGGTTGCTAGAGTAAGGCAACTAAAGGTTACTTTTTTCATCACTTGTATTCATTTAAAGATTTGGAAGTTCACATCGGTTGTGTCATTTGACGAAGGCAAAGATAGGAGGAGGAGAAACAAGTGGCTATACTCTTTTTTGTCAAGATGTGCAAGAGATGTTTCAAGTGTGCGATAGCCCTTTGCAGTGCGACATTTATTGCCATCCGTGCAACAAATGTTTCATCCTTCCTATGCATTTAGCGTAAAAAAAACTATATTTGTCGCTATCTAATATCTGTGTATGAAAAGGAAATTGCTGCTTTTTCTCCTTTCTATTTGTTTTTTCCTTCCGGATTTTGCCGCGACGGGCAGTATAACTTTATCCGTGTAGATGGAGGAAGCGGTCTTTCGAACAGTCATGTCAAGTCCATTATTCAAGATAGTTACGGTTTTATCTGGCTGGGTACGCGCAACGGTCTTAATCGTTATGACGCGTGTCGATGAAGCTTTATAACTGCTATGACGAAACTTTGCAGCATGGCAATCAGGTCATATCCGCTCTTTTTGAGGATAATCACCGTCAATTATGGGTAGGTACGGATGATGGTGTTTATATTCAGGAGCTTGCTACCGGGAAGTTTTCGTTCTTTGATGCCCGCACAGAGAGCGGAGAGCAAATCAGATACAACTGGATTGAAGATATTCTGGCAGATCATTCAGGAAATATCTGGGTGAATGCACCGAATCAGGGAGTTTTCCGCTATCAGGTGGAGACGGGTAAACTGTTCCGCTATATTCCCTGTCCCAGTAAGGATAAAAGCAAGGACTTTCCGCAGTCTATCTGTGTAGATAAAGAAGGTACGGTCTGGTGGTACGTATGGAGCGGGAATTTACCGTTACAGTCCGGAGCAGGATAAGTTTGTGCCCTATGCAACAGAAGCCCTTAAAGGGGATTTCATCTTTACTCTGTGCGATTATGGCGATGAACTGATTGTCGGAGTGCATGAAGAGGAACTGAAACGGTTCAATAAAAAGACTGGAGAAGTGAGTATATTCCCTGCGCCCAAAGTACATCGAAAAATTATCCGCTACGCTGTTTGCTTCGGAGACGAGCTGTGGGTGGGTACGCAGAATGGCGTTTATGTGATTAATGAGAAACACAACAGTGTGCAACATATTCCTGCCGATGCCGGAGGGAAGTATGGGCTTGGAGATGCTATCGTCGATAAGATTTATCGTGATCGTGAAGGGGGAACCTGGATCTGTACGCAATTTGGAGGAGCCAGCTATCTGCCTGTACGTACGCTCGATTTTTCGGTTTATCTTCCGGGAGCGCCCGGTACAGTCAGCGGACGACGCATCAGTGAATTGGCGGAAGGAAAAGACGGAGTGGTGTGGGTTAGTACACAGGATGGCGGTGTTTGCTACTGGAATCCGGGAACACAGACTTTCACTAAAATTCCCCAGTCGCCTGACCGTCAGAATGTATTAAGCCTGTTCGCTTCGGATGATTTGGTTGGCGCAGGTTACTTTAAAGGGGGCATCGACCTGATTGTTCCTCAAGATCAGGTTCAGACGTTCTATCCCGCACAACTTGGTATCAGTGAAGGTTCCGTGTTTGCCCTTTACCGCGATCGTGGGGGAGCAATCTGGTTGGGTGATGGCTGGAACATCTTCCGTTCGGCCGACAAAGGACAGACTTTTGAGAAAATGGAGCAATTCGGGTATGCTTATATGCGTGATATTCTCGAAGATAAATCCGGCAATATATGGGTGGCAACGATGGGTAGTGGAATATTCCGGTATCATCCGCAGACAGATCAGATGGTCAGCTATAAATGTATACCGGGGGACAGCACTTCTATCGGAACGAATGAAGTGACAGGTATTTCGGAGGATAGTAAAGGCTTTATCTGGTTTTCTACAGACCGGGGTGGATTGTTGCGTTTTAACCCCGAAACCGGAAGATTCAGGACATACACCAAAGCGGACGGGCTTCCGGACAACGTAACATATAAGTCGTGGAAGACTGGCAACATCGTATCTGGTTCGGAACAGACCGTGGACTGGTTTGTCTTTATCCGGAAACAGACAGCCTGCAAGTTTTCAACCGAAATGACGGGTTACCTGATAACCAGTTTAACTATAAATCGGCCTTGGCTGCCTCTGATGGTACTATTTGGATGGGAACTATCAATGGGCTGGTCTCTTTTAATCCGCAAATTGTCCATCCGAATACTTTTGTGCCTCCAGTCTATATCACCGAAATGTACGTGCAGGGACGTGAAACTCCTTTCACGGCAGATGGTGTGCAACTGCCTTACCGTTCTAACGTCAGCTTTGATTTTGTAGCTTTAAGTTATACCTCACCGGGTGCAAATCGCTATGCCTACAAAATGGAAGGGATAGATAATGACTGGAATTATACATCTGATGTGCATACAGCGTCTTATGCCCAGCTCCCGCCGGGAGACTACCTGTTCCGTGTGCGGGGCAGTAATAATAATGGTGTCTGGAATCAGGAAGAAGCTACTTTATCAGTGCGTATTCTTCCACCTTGGTGGCGTACAGTGTGGGCTTACCTTATCTATATCATTGTAGTGTCCGGCAGCTTTGTCTTGACTCTTCGCGCCTATCGCCGCCGGGAAGTACAAAAGATCCGTGAGCAGCAATTATTGGCAGAACTGGCGCGTGAGCGTGAATCCCATCGTACGCATGAGATGTTTATTAATCAGATCACTTACGGAGCTTGTACTCCGCAAGGGGGTGCGATGTCACGGGCTGATGAACAACTGATGTCCCAACTGATAGCCAAAGTGCGTGAGAATCTTTCCGACGCCAATTATAATGTAGAAGCATTGGCTGCAGCCATGAATATGTCCCGCTCCAGCCTGCATCGTAAGATTAAGGCGCTGACCGATCTTTCTTCACTCGACTTTATCCGTATCATCCGATTAAAACGTGCGGCAGAACTATTGCAGGAGGGAGAATTGCGCATCAACGAAATCTCTGACAGAGTAGGTTTCCAGTCGCCTTCTTACTTCGCAAAGATATTTCAGAAGCAATTCGGAGTTACTCCTACAGAGTTTGCCCAACAAAATAAGCAGAGAATGGCAGAGGGTTAGTAACTATGGGCTATTATTCGTTATTTTATCATGGGTGGTGAACAGGTTTTAGCTCCTTTCGGTACTGGAATGAACTAATCTTAGTTCTTCTAAGATTTAATTGGTAATATGCGATGATTTAATATTCATCATACATAAATTTATTCGTCTGACAGTTGTTGAACTTTCGTCTGGCAGTTGTTTCTTTTTCGTCTGACAGTTGTCAGACGAAAGAATAACAGCTGTCAGACGAATAAAATTATGTATCATTAGCCATAAACCCATTAGGCATCAAAAATAAATCTGCACAAGCTCGAAATTAGTTCAAAACTAGTACGATCATAAGCTTTTCCGCTAAATCACAAAAGCTCCGCTTCAATAAGGGCGTCCTCCTCCTTAATAAACGCCAAATAATGTAAAACCGGGAAACTTTCAAACCTATCTGCTGTTGTTGTGGGAAATTCGACGGGGAAAATCCCCATCGCCCTAAACCTTTAAAAAAACAAATTAGTATGGAAGATTTAAATTTCAGAAAAGGTGATGCAAAAACCGATGTATTTGGTTCAGACAGAATGTTACAACCCTCTCCGGTAGAGAAAATACCTGATGGACCTACTACTCCTGAAGTCGCCTATCAAATGGTGAAAGATGAAACATTTGCTCAAACTCAGCCCCGTTTGAATCTGGCTACTTTCGTTACCACTTATATGGACGAATATGCAACCAAGCTGATGAATGAGGCCATCAACATCAACTACATTGATGAAACAGAATATCCGCGTATCGCTGTGATGAACGGTAAATGTATCAACATCGTTGCCAACTTGTGGAACTCTCCTGAAAAAGATACCTGGAAAACAGGTGCTTTGGCTATCGGTTCTTCAGAAGCATGTATGTTGGGTGGTGTAGCTGCCTGGTTGCGTTGGCGTAAGAAAAGACAAGCACAGGGCAAACCATTTGATAAACCAAACTTTGTTATTTCTACAGGTTTCCAGGTTGTTTGGGAAAAGTTTGCACAGTTGTGGCAGATTGAAATGCGTGAAGTGCCTTTGACGCTTGAAAAAACCACTCTTGACCCCGAAGAAGCTTTGAAAATGTGTGATGAAAACACCATCTGTATCGTACCGATTCAAGGTGTTACATGGACTGGACTGAATGATGATGTCGAAGCATTGGATAAAGCTCTGGATGCTTACAATGCCAAGACCGGTTATGACATTCCTATCCACGTAGATGCCGCCAGTGGTGGTTTCATCCTTCCGTTCCTGTATCCGGAAAAGAAATGGGACTTCCGTTTGAAATGGGTACTTTCTATCAGCGTATCCGGCCACAAGTTTGGTTTGGTATATCCGGGACTCGGATGGGTTTGTTGGAAAGGCAAAGAATATCTGCCCGAAGAAATGTCATTCAGCGTCAACTATCTGGGCGCCAACATTACACAGGTAGGTTTGAACTTCTCTCGTCCGGCCGCACAAATTCTGGGACAATATTATCAATTCATCCGCTTAGGATTCCAAGGTTACAAAGAAGTGCAGTACAACTCCCTGCAAATTGCCAAATATATCCATAGTGAAATAGCCAAGATGGTTCCGTTCGTTAACTACTCAGAAGATGTTGTGAACCCGCTATTCATCTGGTATCTGAAACCGGAATATGCAAAGAGCGCCAAATGGACTTTGTATGATTTGCAAGACAAACTATCTCAACATGGTTGGATGGTTCCTGCTTATACATTGCCTTCTAAACTGGAAGATTATGTAGTGATGCGTGTCGTTGTTCGTCAGGGATTCAGCCGTGACATGGCAGATATGCTTCTGGGCGACATCAACAATGCCATCGCCGAACTGGAAAAACTGGAATATCCAACTCCTACCCGTATGGCTCAAGAAAAGAATCTTCCGGTAGAAGCCAAGATGTTCAACCACGGTGGTCGTCGTAAAACCGTAAAAAAATAAAATGATCTATGGATAAAAAAGTAACACTCGCTCAATTGAAAGAAGTGGTACAGGAGGCATACGATCAGGTAAAGGCCAATACCGGCGGCAAGAATGCCGACTATATTCCTTATCTGGCAAATGTCAACAAGGATCTCTTTGGAATCAGTGTCTGCCTGCTCAACGGGCAGACCATCCATGTGGGAGATACTGACTATCGCTTCGGTATAGAATCCGTATCCAAAGTACATACGGCTATCCTGGCACTGCGTCAATACGGTGCTAAAGAGATTCTGGACAAGATTGGACCGACGCAACAGGCTTGCCCTTCAATTCAATCATCGCTATCTTGTTGGAGAACGATCATCCGTCTACCCCACTGGTAAATGCCGGAGCCATCTCCGCCTGTAGTATGGTACAACCTATCGGTGACTCTGCCAAGAAATGGGATGCCATCGTAGGAAATGTGACAGACCTATGCGGCAGTGCCCCGCAACTGATTGATGAATTGTACAAGTCGGAATCGGACACCAACTTCAACAACCGTTCTATCGCATGGCTACTGAAGAATTACAACCGGATTTATGATGACCCGGATCTGTCATTAGACCTTTACACCCGCCAGTGTTCATTGGGAGTTACTGCATTGCAGCTTTCCATCGCAGCCGGTACAATCGCCAACGGTGGTGTGAACCCTGTGACTAAAAAAGAAGTTTTTGATGCCGTCCTGGCTCCTAAAATCACTGCCATGATTGCCGCCGTAGGTTTCTACGAACATACCGGCGACTGGATGTACACTTCCGGTATTCCTGCTAAAACAGGTGTAGGTGGCGGTGTGATGGGCGTACTGCCCGGACAGTTCGGTATTGCCGCATTTGCTCCTCCCTTGGATGGTTCGGGCAACTCCGTGAAAGCGCAGTTAGCTATTCAATACATCATGAACAAGCTGGAATTGAATGTATTTAGCAACAACCATATCACCGTTGTTGACTAAAATTCTCTCAATCTCTTTTATAAGAAAGGTAAAGGTTACTATCTATTGATAGTAACCTTTTTCTATTCCCCTTACCCTCTTGATTTCCCGCCAATGTTTCAATACAAACGGCATCATTTTTCAAATGCTACAAATTGAACTTACCCCTGAACAACTCTAGTTATTAAAATGAGATAGCTGTTATTAACCCGGATAAGGTAAAGTTTGATTCATTCAATAACGGTTATAACAGCGTCGTGTCTTGTCTCTTCTCAACAAAGATAGAAAGTAATACCTCTTTTCCACCCCTTTTCCTTCGCCGCTTATAAAGAAAAGTAATTATAGTATTAAGAAAAGTAATTCATCTTTGGTTTTCAACACTTTACCGTCATCATCACTTCATCTGTTTTTTCATCTTATCCCAGAGTGTGTCAAAACGCAGATTAACGCAAATTACCGCAGATTATTCCAATTATATTGATATATTAATCAACGACTTATAAAATTATTTCTGCGATAATTTGCGTTAATCTGCGTTTTATTATTCATTATGACACACCTCCTTTCTGTACGGCTGCTTTTTCTGCCAATTCTTTTTTCTCGGAAGCCTTTTTCTCTAGTTCCTCCTCTTCGTAATATTGTTTTCTACGTTTGTTAGATTGCTGAATCAGATTTGTGATATAAACTGTAAAGATAGGGAACATCATCATACCCAGGGCAGCCAACAAAACGGAAAGTACACGTCCGGTCACCGTCTGCGCTATGATATTCGAACCGACGGTAGTGACATCCATAAAAGCCCACCACAAAGCATCTCCATAACCATTCACCAAGGGATTCACCCGATGCTCAAGCACAAAAAATGCCAGACTGAAAAAATAGACCGTTGCCAACAACATCGTCAGATAAGAGACAAACAAACTCGAAGCACGATTGTAGG
>ENA-OQIG01000097-OQIG01000097.1-human-gut-metagenome-genome-assembly--contig:-NODE-97-length-49625-cov-4.494000_pt1 | contig 49625 bp, 55 predicted proteins | sample MGYA00242576_ERZ504741 | MGnify/ENA primary metagenome ERZ504741 (study PRJEB26092, sample SAMD00036436) | human gut metagenome | host: Homo sapiens | study: EMG produced TPA metagenomics assembly of... | reverse complement strand
ACTATTCTAACAGTGCTTTGTTTCTCTGCTTTAGCAGGAGTTGTGTTTCTTAATTCGTAGATAATAAAAAGAACGCCAGAGATATTGCATTGGCAAATGTTGAATCTCTTGCTAATGCTGAAGGCGATGGTATAGGGAATGAGGATAATCCATCAACTACGATAAAAAAGTGTGTAAGCTCCAGTGAATTTACAAAAGATGATTCTACGGGAGAGTATTATTTGGTGTGTAATTCAGGAACTACCGAAAGCGTTATTTACCGTTGTCCATCTGGTACTACCGAAGGTCACAAAGATTGGATATATAGTTTTCTTTATTGTACGAGATAGTTAACTAATACATGTTAGAATGATGGTTTTAAAAAATAAATGGAAGAATAGGTTTATTTTAATCCTTTTCATGGTCGGATTTGTTTTTTTTGCTTGTAAAGAAGAGACGGATCTTTACTTTAATGGTGATATAACAGTTATCAAATCGTTTGATAACGATACTTTGTTGTCTCCGGTAAAAGTAGAGCTTGAAGATATTTATGACGGTTCAGTATTAGCGTATGACTCATTATTGTTTTTTACTTCGCATAAATATAGTGATTGCTGGATGTATGTATTTAGTGTGAATAGTGGCAAACATATCGCTTCTTTATGTCCCAAAGGCAAGGGCCAAATGACTATTTATCCTGTAAAAACTCTCAGCAGTTTATAAGGGAGAATGGCGAATTGAAGTTATGGGTCAGAGATAATGCCAAATCAGCTAGATTATTGAATATTACAAAGTCTATAGAGACAGGAGCTACTGTTTGCGATGCTATTATTCCCATGGATTGGAATAAATATTTCGTTTACCCGGCTACTACCCTGTTCTTTTTGAAAGATGGATATATATTAGGGCAAAATCAGTGTGAGGAACAGTATTCCAAAGGTAAAGAATATATTCCGCGCAAATTTTATTTATATAAAGATTCTTTGGGGAATAAAGTGAAGGAATATAAGTTGTTCAACCGACCGGTTATTTTGAAGGATGATAAATATGATGTTCTGAGTGGCATGTTTTACGCTAATCATAGTTATATACATCCAGATCAGACTAAAGTGGCCATTGCCATGCAGCGGGTTGCCCAGATCACCATATTAGATGTAAAGTCAGGAAAACAAGTAGGGTACAGGATGGATGATACGCTTGACTTCAGTGATATAGAACAAAATCTTGAGTGCATACGCTATTATTATACAAGTGCGGCTGTGAATTCACGATATATATTTGCCCTTTATATTGATCAGGCAGAAATGGGAGGTAAGTATCCTTTTAAATCAAAGACTGTCCATGTCTTCGATTGGGAAGGGCGGCCCGTATATAAGATACAGTTGGATAAGGAGATCTCTTGGATCACTTTAGATCCTCAAAATAATAGATTGTACGCTCAGGGTGAAGATGATTCGATTTGGGCTTATGACGTTTCCTGGCTTAGTAAATGAAGTATTGATGGGAAAGCTTGGAATTCTTAGTCTGATGTTCTGCACCATTGTTCTATTATCCTGTGGTAAAAAGAAAAACGTATATCCGGAACTAGAAGCTTTTATCGAAAAGAAATTATCTTTTCCGATAAAACTTTAATACGGTTGGTAATAAGGCTTTTAAAGACCAATTTTTACTGATATCTTATGTCGATTCGGGTAATTGTACACCTTGTAGTTTGGAGAAGATGCAATATATGAAAACAAATAAGCGTCGGTTGCTGGATACGCATACAGGAGTTCTTATGATTGTGCATGAAAAAGATACTTTTACTGTTAATGAGGTGTTTAGACAAATGCATGTCAGTTATCCGATATTTTTTGATTCATTGGGATGTTTTAAAAAAGAAAATGGTATTTTTGATAATCCTTTATATCAAGATTTCGTTATAGACCGCTCAAATAAGGTAGTATGGTTGGGAAACCCTTTACGTAATAAGCAGTCATGGCAGCAATACGAGAAAGCCATATCTATGTTAATGGATAGTGGTAAATAGTTGCTTTAAGAGTATTTACAAAAGAAGTATGCTATCATGTCTTGTGCTTAAAAATATGTAATCAATGGCAGAATCTCACTGAAAACCCCTATTTTTGTACTCTAAACAACTAATAATTATAAAACAGAGACGAATGAAACGTAGTTTACTCTTCATATTTACTTTACTTACTATTACTTTATCGGCTGTAGCTCAACCTCGTATCTCTTCTAATAAGGAGACCCATCATTTCGGACAAATCGAATGGAAACGTCCGGTTTCTGTAGAATATACTATTACCAATACAGGTGATAAACCTTTGGTACTGACTAATGTTACCACTTCTTGTGCCTGTTCGGTTGCTAACTGGACGAAAACTCCGATTGCTCCCGGAGAAAAAGGAACAGTTAGTGCTACGTTTGATGCTAAAGCGCTAGGGCATTTCAATAAATCAATCGGCATTTACAGCAATGCACAGCCTAGTTTGGTTTATCTGAATTTTGACGGGGAGGTGGTTCAGGAAATCAAGGACTTTACTAAAACACATCCTTATGCAATCGGGCAAATCCGGATTGATCGTACAGATATTGATTTTCCGGATGCACACAGTGGAGAGAAACCGGTAATCACATTAGGAGTAGTCAATCTTTCCGATCGTCCATACGAACCTGTATTGATGCACCTTCCGCCTTATCTGAAAATGGAAACTAATCCGACCGTCCTTTTAAAGGGTAAGAAAGGAACCATTACTCTCACACTCGACACCAAACAACTAATGGATTTGGGCTTGACCCAGTCTTCTGTTTATCTGGCTCGTTTTGCCGGTGATAAAGTGGGTGAAGAGAACGAAATACCTGTGTCAGCAGTCCTTCTTCCGGACTTTTCAGGAATGACCGAACAGGATAAGGCGGTCGCTCCTGTTATTCGCCTGTCCGAATCTAAGATTGATTTAAGTCAGGTGCTGGCCAAGAAAAACAAAGCCAGACGAGACATTGTTATCACTAATACAGGTAAATCTCCTCTGCAAATTAGCAAACTGCAAGTGTTTAATCCGGCAGTGGGGGTTGCTTTGAAAAAAACTGTACTGCAACCGGGTGAAAGTACTCGGTTGAGGGTGACTGTTCTGAAAAAGAACCTTGGAAAGAAAAAGAGACATTTACGTATCCTGATGATCACCAATGATCCGGTGCAACCGAAAGTGGAGATCGATGTAAAAGCTACGAATAACGAATCACATAATTAATATCTGCCATGGAACATCCTGAGAATAACGAAGCGTATAAAGGTTTGGTTGTGAATGCAGGCATTGAACAACCGTCATCTGTAAATCCTTATCTGAAACGGAAGGTAAAGAAGCGTCAATTGTCGGTTAGTGAGTTTGTGGAGGGAATTGTCAAGGGAGATGTGACGATCTTGAGTCAGGCTGTGACTTTGGTAGAAAGTGTGCGTCCTGAACATCAGGCTACTGCCCAGGAAGTTATTGAAAAATGTCTGCCTTATTCCGGAAATTCAATCCGTGTAGGTATCAGTGGTGTACCGGGAGCCGGTAAAAGCACCTCGATTGATGTCTTTGGATTGCACGTTCTCGAAAAGGGAGGTAAGTTAGCTGTTTTAGCCATCGACCCGAGCAGTGAACGCAGCAAAGGAAGTATTTTGGGTGATAAAACCCGTATGGAGCAGCTTTCAGTGCATCCTAAATCATTTATACGTCCTAGCCCTTCCGCCGGTTCTTTGGGGGGAGTAGCCCGTAAAACCCGTGAAACAATCATTCTGTGTGAAGCGGCCGGCTTCGATAAGATATTTGTAGAGACAGTGGGAGTGGGACAGAGTGAAACGGCTGTTCATTCGATGGTCGATTTCTTTCTGTTGATTCAGTTGGCCGGTACGGGAGACGAACTTCAAGGTATTAAACGCGGTATCATGGAAATGGCAGATGGTATTGTGATTAATAAGGCTGATGGTAGCAATATCGATAAAGCCAAATTGGCCGCTGCTCAGTTCCGTAATGCTTTGCATCTTTTTCCCGCTCCCGATTCCGGATGGACACCGCGTGTACTCACATATTCCGGATTCTACAATCTTGGGGTAAAGGAAATATGGGATATGGTGTATGAGTATATCGATTTTGTGAAAGGTAATGGCTATTTTGAATATCGCCGTAACGAACAAAGTAAATACTGGATGTATGAAAGCATCAATGAACAGTTACGTGACAGTTTCTATCATAATGCCAAGATCGAATCGATGTTACAAGAAAAGGAGCAACAAGTGCTCAGGGGAAATCTGACCTCTTTTGTTGCTGCCAAGAGCCTACTCGATACCTATTTTGAAGATCTGAAATAATGATAAAGGTGTGTCAAAATTCTGTGGTGAGTTATGACACACCTTCCAAATCTGCTTTCGATTTACTTTGAGTCACAAAGTAGACTCCAAGAAATACTAATGCGATTGCAACTCCTTTTTCCCAGCCGAAGCTTCCGATTCCCATTAAAATAGCAGCAATAGAAGCAACAATAGGCTGTACATAATTATACATGCTTACTACTGTAGGGCGCATTAGTTTTTGCGCGGTCATGATGCAGATGTAAGCAATGAAACTTCCACATAGTACCACATAAAGTACTTGATAGATGGCGGCTGTCGAAATGCTGTCCCATTTAATGCTTGCTATATCCTGGTATGAGAAAGGAATATAACAGATGGATGCATAGATAAACATCCACTTATTAATCGTGATGGCCGAATAGCGTTGGGATAACCCTTTGAATACGGTTAAATAGATGGAGAAGCTAAGTTGCGCAATCATGCAAAGTAAATCTCCCCAAATGCTTCCTCCTCCTGCACTTACTGCCTGACTGCTTAGAATTAAGATTAACGCTCCCATTGCTCCGATAAAGATGCCCAAAACCTTTTTGTTGGTAACCGGTTCTTTCAGATAGATGGCCGCTACAATCATAGTGATGATAGGTGAAGTTGTTGTTACGATAGATGCGTCTATCGGAGAAGTGAGAGACAATCCGAATATAAATATCCCCTGATTGAAAACAAGGGCAAACAGAGAAGCAAAAAAAATCTTCACCATGTCACGGTGTCCTACCTGCTCTTGTTTGCAGAAAGCGGAAAGTATCCAGAAAGCTGCTGCGGCACCTACCATGCGGAAGGTGGTTACCGAAAGCGCTGAGAACTCTGCCAATGCCGATTTACCGATGGGGGACATCAGCCCCCACATCATGTTGGCTGTAAATGCCAATGCGTGTCCTTTCAGATTCTTATCAATCTCCATACCGAAAATGTTACCTTTATTGAAAACTGATGCAAAAGTAACCAATTTATCGTTTGAATTTTCTATATTTGTTTAATTTAAATGCAACCATTTATGGAACTATCAGCCAATTATATCAAACGAATTGAAATAGACGGATTATGGGACCGTTTCAATATAGTCTGGGACCTTCGTCCGGATGTCAATATACTATCCGGAATCAATGGAGTTGGAAAAACCACTATCCTGAATCGATCGGTCGGGTATCTCGAGCAACTGTCGGGTGAAGTGAAGAGTGATGAAAAAACGGAGTACATATCTTTTTCGACAATCCCGAAGCTACTTACATTCCTTATGATGTTATCCGTAGTTACGATCGTCCGCTTATTATGGGGGATTTCACAGCCCGTATGGCAGATAAGAATGTAAAGTCCGAACTCGACTGGCAACTCTATCTGTTGCAGCGCCGTTATCTGGATTATCAAGTCAATATAGGCAATAAGATGATCGAGCTGTTGAGCAGCAATAACGAGGAAGAACGTAGCAAAGCAGCCACTCTTTCCATTGCTAAACGTCGTTTTCAAGACATGGTTGACGAACTATTCAGCTATACCCGTAAAAAAATAGACCGTAGACGCAATGATATTGCTTTCTATCAGGATGGTGAACTTCTGTTTCCTTATAAACTTCTTCCGGCGAAAAGCAGATGTTAGTTATTCTGCTTACTGTACTTGTACAGGATAATGCCCATTGCGTATTGTTCATGGACGAGCCCGAAGCTTCTTTGCATATCGAATGGCAGCAAAAGCTGATATCGATGATCCGTGAACTGAATCCGAATGTGCAGATTATACTAACGACACATTCTCCTGCAGTGATCATGGAAGGATGGCTCGATGCTGTGACCGAAGTAAGTGATATTGCAACCAGCTATAAGTAGCATTTAACTAAAACACGACCTATGGCAATCAGTCTCAAAGACAATCTGACTTCTTCCTATTTCAATGCTGCTCATAAGTTATACTCTAAAAAGCGCGCCGCCGGATTGTAGCTTATGTTGAGAGTTATGACGATGTAGCTTTCTGGCGTACACTGCTTGAGGAGTTTGAGGACGAAGAACATTATTTTCAGGTGATGCTTCCTTCGGCTACATCCTTGGCTAAAGGCAAGAAAATGGTACTGATGAATACCCTTAATACGGCCGAGTTAGGCAAAAGTCTGATTGCCTGTGTGGATAGCGATTATGACTTTTTGTTGCAAGGAGCTACTGCTACTTCACGTAAAATTAATCGTAATAGATATATTTTTCAGACCTATGCTTATGCTATTGAAAACTATCATTGTTATGCCGATAGCTTGCATGAGGTCTGTGTGCAAGCCACTTTGAACGACAGACACCTGATTGACTTCAATGAGTTTATGAAACGATACTCTCAGATTGCTTATCCGCTTTTCCTGTGGTCTGTCTGGTTTTATCGTCGTCATGATACTTATACGTTTACTATGAGTGAATTCAATGCCTGTGTTCGTTTGCACGATGTCAGCTTGAGGCATCCGGAACGTTCTTTGGAGGCAGTGAGGCGTTCGGTAAGGTCTAAACTTTCTGAGTTATCCACGCGTTTTCCACAAGGTATCGAAGAGGTCGATAAGTTATCGGTCGAATTAAAAGAACTTGGAGTACTTCCTGATACAACATATCTGTTTATTCAGGGGCATCACATCATGGACAATGTCGTGATGAAAGTATTGACTCCCGTTTGTACAGCTGCGACGCGAACGGGAACAAGAAATCAAAAAATTGGCGGAACATGACGAACAATTTCATAATGAACTGACTTGTTATCAAAACAGTCAGGTCAATGTCGAGGTAATGCTTCGCAAAAATAGTGCTTACAAAGATTTATACCTTTATCAATGGTTGAAAGAAGACATAAAAGAGTTTTTATATGGAACAGATAACCGAAAAAATAAATGACTTATTCGTTTCCTGGGGATTTGACTCCAGTGAAGTAGGTCCCATTATGACACTGGTACTGATTATTGGCATTGCCTTTTTAGCCGATCTTATTTGTCGTAACATTCTTTTAAGAGTAGTTGCCAAACTAGTGAAAAAGACCAAAGCAACCTGGGATGATATTGTGTTCGACCGTAAAGTTTTGATTTACCTCAGTCACCTTGTCCCCCCCATCATTATTTATGTGTTGATTCCTTTGGCAATTCCGAATGTAAGTGCCCTCGATTTTATCCGTCGTATCTGCATGATTTATATCATTGCGGTTTTTCTGCGTTTTATCAGTGCATTTCTGTCGGCTGTTTATCATGTATACAGTGAGCGAGAACAGTTTCGTGATCGACCATTGAAAGGTTTGTTGCAAACAGCACAAGTGATACTATTTTTCATTGGAGGAATTGTTGTTATCAGTGTATTGATAGATAAATCTCCGATGGTATTGCTCACCGGGCTTGGTGCTTCGGCTGCCATCCTGATGTTGGTGTTTAAAGACAGTATCATGGGATTTGTGTCCGGCATTCAACTTTCTGCAAATAATATGCTGAAAGTAGGTGACTGGATCGCTATGCCCAAATACGGAGCCGACGGTACGGTGATTGAAGTGACGCTCAATACGGTGAAGGTGCGCAATTGGGACAATACCATCACTACCATCCTCCCTATCTGCTGGTCAGCGATTCTTTTCAGAATTGGCGGGGTATGCAAGAGTCCGGTGGACGGCGTGTGAAGCGTTCTATCAATATCGATATGAACAGTGTAAGATTCTGTACCCCCGAAATGTTGGCTAAATATAAGAAAATCCAATTGTTGACCGATTATGTGGAGCAGACCGAGCAGGTGGTGAAAGAGTATAATAAAGAACATCACATAGACAACTCTATTTTGGTCAATGGGCGACGTCAGACCAATCTCGGAGTATTCCGTGCCTATCTGACCAACTACTTGAAAAGTCTTCCCGATGTCAATAAGAACCTCACTTGTATGGTACGATATCTTCAGCCCACCGAACAAGGTATTCCGGTCGAACTTTACTTTTTTTCTGCTGTGAAAGAGTGGGTACCTTACGAAGGAATTCAGGCCGATGTATTCGATCATCTGCTTGCCATTGTTCCGGAATTTGGTTTGCGCGTATTCCAGAATCCTACGGGAGAAGATTTTCGGGAGTGGAATAGAAGAAATTAAAAAAGTGTGTTATATTTGTGGCTAATAATACTATATTAGCTATGAATGCACTACAAAGCAACATTATTCGGGAGATCACTCCGTTGTCCGATAAGGATTGTTTCTACATTGCCGAACGGTATAAAACGGAGTTTACTTATCCCATTCACAATCATGCCGAATTTGAGCTGAACTTTACGGAGAAAGCAGCCGGTGTGCGACGGATCGTCGGTGATTCGGCAGAAGTGATCAGTGATTATGATTTGGTTCTGATTACCGGAAAAGATCTGGAACATGTATGGGAACAACATGATTGTCATTCGAAAGAGATCCGTGAAATAACGATTCAGTTCTCTTCCGATCTTTTCTTCAAAAGTTTTATCAATAAGAATCAGTTCGATTCTATTCGTGATATGCTTGAGAAAGCTCAGAAAGGTCTTTGTTTTCCGATGTCCGCCATCCTGAAAATTTATCCCCTTCTCGATACGCTGGCATCCGAGAAACAGGGGTTTTATGCTGTCATCAAGTTCTTGACCATACTTTATGAACTGTCACTTTTCAATGAAGAGGCCCGTACGTTGTCAAGTTCTTCCTTCGCGAAAATCGGCATTCATTCGGATAGCCGCCGTGTGCAGAAAGTGCAGGAATATATTAATGCCCATTATCAGGAAGAGATCCGCCTGAATCAGCTAGCCGATATGGTAGGAATGACTCCGGTATCTTTCAGTCGCTTCTTTAAATTGCGTACCGGTAAGAATCTTTCGGACTATATCATTGACATTCGTTTGGGGTTTGCTGCCCGCCTGCTGGTTGATTCTACTATGTCTATTGCTGAAATCTGTTATGAATGCGGGTTTAATAATCTTTCTAATTTCAATCGGATCTTCAAGAAAAAGAAAGAATGTTCGCCCAAAGAGTTTCGTGAAAACTACAGGAAGAAAAAGAAGCTGGTATAATTTTATGTGAGAATGCCTACCGAAAGATAGGAATCTTTTCTCATTTGGTAATGGAGTAAATATTGTTTCTTTAATTGATTCGGTAAAAATGATTTTTCGACTAAATCTTGTACTTGTTCTGCCTTTTGGCAAAAGCTTATTAGCTCTTTATGAACTCTTTTGGGGGGAATGCCGATGCGGATACCAAATTCTATGAATTCTTTTCCTGTAACCGCACCGTCATTTCCGTTTAACGTATTCTCTTTAAACAAGCCACGTTGTAAAGCAAATACATGATCATCAAAAATATGCAGTCTGGTATTTAGCAAATCATATGCCGGAGCAAGTATAAAATCTCCAGAAGGAGTTTCTAACAAAGAGAAATTTTTAGCATGAGCATCTCCATTTGAAAAAAGGAAGTTGAAAATAACTAATCGAAAGAATTTTAGAACCTCTACAGATGATGCTGAGACGTACTGTTTGATAATATCCGCCATCTCTTCATAACTTAATACATCATATTTGTAGTTGGGACCTTTATTCCCCTTTGATATTCCGGCTAAAGAAGCAAAATCTTCTTTTCTGAATTTTCTTCCATTGGGTGCAATGTCAAAACGTCGTGTGATATAGGCAGGTTCATCATTTTGAAAAAAACAGAGCCCATTGGCTGCTGTAGGAATATTGTAAACTTGCGAGGCTATTTGCATGGTTAAGTGTTCATTGACTGGACTTATCTCTTTGTTGGCATATTCAGAAGTTTGGTTTTAAGTAACAATGTGGCTTGCTCCTGTTCCAGTGATAGTCTCATTTGCCCATTATCTACTACAAGAGAGTATTTTTGTTGAGCTCCGGATATAGACATGTGTTTGTTGTTATCCTGAAATTCTTTTTGTTCCGTTTCATTATTGTCCATGCCATTGTATGGCAGTATATGGTTTACCTTTTGGCTATTGAACAGCTCTTTCAATGCAACAGGCGAATAGGTTGAGAATCCCTTTTGTAAAGTAGAAGGACAGCAAGTTAATTCAATCATAGTCGAGAGGTTTTATGGTTACAGCCCCAGCCGTGTCGGTATGTGCTGTAGCTAATAAAATACCAAAATCATCTTTTTCATCAATCTGCAATAATCTTGCCTGAACGATGCGGTTGTGCCCTTCTGACAGCATGTTGGCAAAAAAAGGAAATAGATAATGGGAAGTATATTCCTGTTGTTGTTTTGTCAATGTCAGGCTTATGGAGGGCTTTGATGGATCATTGAAATATTCGTCATCATAGCGAAATTTATATTCGTTAGAAGATAATTCCGTAATAATGCCTACCCGTTCTTTATTCAAGTATACGACTCCTTGTCTCATAGATATCCCTCCTTATTTTTAATTTTCAGAGAAAGTTCTAATCCTAATACCTCCAATATGGCATAGAGCTTTTGAAAATTAATATTTATTTCTCCATTTTCAATTTTTGTTATAGTATTGATACTGATTTGTGCTAAATCGGCAAGTGTTTGCTGATTTATACCCAACATTTTTCTTCGTTGGCGAATCTGTATTCCAATTTGTTTCATATTCCCAATATATTGTGAATTTGAAACAAAAATACTAAGTATTTGTTTGATAAGCAAGGAAATTCCCAATATATTGTGAATTTGAGCTTTTTGTGGCTTGAGTTATGTACTTCATCATGAAATTCACAATATATTGTGAATTTGATTACGGCTATTTGTACTTTTGATTTTAGAATGACAGAGATTTCTTTTTGTTTGTAGAGTGTTTTTCAATTAACATTGTTAACGCCATTTCTCCGTTATTTTATTCTTGTGTGCAAATAACAAGCCTTTTGCATTGAAAACACTTGCTATTTGCATTTAAGGAACAAGCTTTAACGTAGCGTTAAAACAAAGCTTTGGGCGAGACTATTTCGACTATTATTCCTAATATTGTCACTTCCATTGTTTTTTTACGTATATTTGTTTCGAGTGATTTTTTATTTCTTCATATATCAGATAGCTAATAAATAGCAAAAATCGTGATAAAAATGGATACAATCAGGACATTATTCCAAAGTAAGGTTATGCATTCCCCATTTTCAAAAATACTTTCAGTCATAAATTGTTTGTAGCTAACCACATGAGTCTCGGAAATTAATTTATCCAAACAGGGAGGAAATAACAATTTTTGTTTTTGATTCTCTGATTTTATCGTTATCTTTGCCATTGTTATATGATTGATTTATACTTGGTTATACAAAATAAATATACCAAATCTTTCATACATAACAAAAGTATTATTGTAAAACTCAATATAAACTGGAAGATATTATGCACGCAGACAGTCAGACGGTGAAACAACAGTTCAAATCTAATGCCTTCGAAAAGAAAGATAGATTTCAAAATTGTAATTTGGTGGATAATAGAACGAGCTATTTGCACCAGCGCAATTTAGCAAGTTTAATACAAAGAGCAACCTGCCCAAAGCAAATTCCTTCGCAATCCCCTTCGGAAAAAGTAATCCAAAGAGTACCTTTGGATCAATTCATTATAAATATGAGCCAAAAGCACTCAGATGAAGACATTTACCTGTATGGGCATGTTGCAGGTGATGGCTTCGGAGATACATCAATGCTCAATAACCTGGAGCAGGTTTTACTGCGGCATAAAGAGCCACTTAAAATTGCAAATATCATAAAAATAGCGACATTAGATGATGACGATAACGACGCAGACATAAAGGAAAGAGCAATGAGAGAAAAGTATAATTTCCAAGATGTGCAAAAAGTAAATCAAATAGAAACGAATACAGAGTCCCTTCTTATATATATCTTTGTCGAGTGGTATAATAATAAGACAGTAACAATTTCAAATCAGAATGACGCACAAGATGACATAGATAGTTTACGACAAATTGACATAGATAGTTTACGACAATATGAAGACACGTCCATTACCGAAATTCTACAAAAGTCTTACAAAGGAATCTACCCTTTAGAATTCCAATCCTTTATTGCGGCTTTTAAAAATTATTCTGATGAGCAGATAAACGAGTTGATTATCAATCACAATACTGTTTATCCGCAGTTACACTACTATCCGGCTTATTGTGCAAGGGAAAAAATAAGTACCTACCTATCAATAGCAACAACTGGGAAATGCACTGCTCCATCCCCGATTTAGATTCCATGCAGCAATTTTATAACAGTCCAAAATTCACAGTAATTTCGGAAATGGGCAAAATCCATACTTTTGAGTATTTAACAGACATTGATTCACCTAACACGAATGACACAAAAACAGACTCAAGTTATACAACTCTACTTTATAATGACTTGTACCCCCAGAAGTGCCGGACTTATGTTGCCCGATCATGCTTCGACAGAATGCAAGATAGATAATATTCCTGCCGATTTATTAACCTTTCTTAAAATAACATCGGATGAATACATGAGCCCAAGTAAGTTCACTGAAAGTTATGCCTTCATAAATCTCCGCACGGTAGCTGACGGCAAGAAAAGACCAGACGCTAATACCATTCGCTCTTTTGTTAGCAAACTTAACGGTCCCCTCAAATTAATATTGCTGGGGGTTTCTGACATGAGTAACGAAACTGATCCCAACATATGCTGTATCAATTCTTTAGACGGAGGAGTTTTACAGCACTTCTTAACTAAAATGACACCTAACAGTATCGTCCTTTCCGGGGGAGAAGGACTGTTTTGTGAAGCATTGGGCTTATCAGAGGCCAAAACAATGTTGATCCCACGCTACGAATATCATTATAGAGCTTTATTGAGTTTTGGCAGGAAAATGGGTAAACAAAATGAAATCGAAGCTCTCATAAAGGAATCAATGAATACAGTTGGAATGTCCCTCGACACAGTGAATGAATATCTAACAAATCATTCTGACACCCCAATAGCCGCAGAGGGTAATACGGATATTTCTCCCACCTTCTTACAGGAAATATCTTCTCTGTTCAAAAGCAGTACACTCGACAAATTTATAGAAACAACATTGGAGTCACAATGCCCTCCCTCCATTCAGCAACCACTTGAACAAAATCCTCCGGCAAATCTCTGACACAAAAAGAACTTAAAAAAACGAGGCTATCTAACAACAAAAAATTTAGATAGTCTTTTTTTGGTTATGCAAAACAAATACACTAAAGATTTTACATATGACAAAAAAATTAACTTCTGATTTTCAGTTGAAAAGCCTTATTTTTTGACAGAAAAAGAGACTATCTAAGCTTGTTAGACAGTCTCATTGATTTAGTCCCTATGTTTAAATTTTATTTAGCAGCATCCTAATCGATGCCAGTTTTACCATTTCCTCTGCCGAATCGAATGTTACCTCATAGTTTCGGCAGAGTCTTCTATAGTTATCAAACCATGAAAAAGTTCTTTCTACAATCCATCTTTTTCCTATTGGTTTAAAGCCTTTTACCTTATCACCACTGATAACAACTTCAAGGATATATCCAAAAGACCCTTTGATTTTTTCGGCTATTTCCCCGCGATATCCGGCATCTGCCAATATTACTTTAATATTACAGCAGAGTTCCCTCAGGCATCTTGCCAGCAGATAAGCCGCCTTGCTATCATGCACACAAGCAATCGTCACCATGACAGCAAGTAGAAAACCATTTTTATTTACCACCACATGACGCTTAACACCTTTCACTTTCTTGTTTCCGTCAATGCCGTTAAGGGAACGGTTATCCCCCCAATGCACACTTTGGCTATCCATGATGCCCAGGCTTGCTTCTGCTTTCTGTCCCATTTTTACACGTACTTTTTCTCGTAAGTTGTTCAATAACAAATCAAATTCACCCAAAGAAGACCATTTGCGATAATAGTAGTAAACCAACTCCCAAGGAGCAAAGTTTGAAGGAGCATACGCCACTGACACCCGGTTTTCACTATATAGAAAATGGCATTCCATATTTCACGCAAAGCATATTTCCGTTTCCTTTCTTGCAAGTTCAAGATTTTCTTGATAACTTGCCACTGTGTTTCTTCTAAATCCGTTGAATACATAATTATTTGAAGTGTAGTAACTAAAAATAATCATTTTCAAGGAAAGAAGAAACACTCTTTCTATTTCAAACTGGAAAATTTAAACAGGCTCTTAACGAATAATCAAGAAATAAAATGGAAACAATTTACAAAATTATTGGAGGTGGACAAAAGGTTAAACAAAATCTTGAGTTTGGAATACAGACAGAGTATATAAAAGAAGAATCTGACAGGCCGGAAAAAGCTAAGTGTGCTGGTCAGGATAATTACACAAATGTAATGTGGCATACTGATTTATGCACATTGCAAAAATGGGCTAATGATTGGGCTGGACAAGAAGTAGAATTGGTAGAATTTGCTGATTAAAATGATACGAAATGTGATTAAAGAAGCAATGAAGCTCCGCAAGGTGAAGCAAAAAGACCTTGCGGATTTTGCCGGAGTGACTAAAGGTACGATGTCTGCCTTCCTGGCAGGCAGAATTAATTTAGGATTAGATAAGATAGAGATGATATTTCGATTTCTCAATATAGAGCTTGCTATAAAGCATTCTGGGGAAGGGGAACAAGTTCAAGTATTTTCAGATAAAAGGGCATATTGATATGTTCACGCTGGAAATAGTAGAAATAGTCAGGTGTTCCCGCACTCGATTCGAGGGCACTGCGCCCCTTGCACGGATGCGGCATTTTTTCCTTTCTTGGGGATCTCCCCCGATCCGGAAGATCCATGTCCTTTGCACCACGATCAAATTATCTGATTCCTCTTGGGTTAGGTAATCTGATTGCCGGGCTTGTTTGATCGCTTACCCAATCGGCCTGCGAATGCAGGCCCGCTCCATATTTGTTCCATTTGGGAGTACCCTTCTCCCCAGATACTTATCTTCTATTTCTTCAAGGGTTAAAACTTCATGTCTTCCATATTATTTTTTAGAGTTAAGATATACTTTCTTTATTTCTTCGGCTTTTGCTATTTCTTTTAATGGTATTTTTTGAGTTTTCCTGATTAACGGTTTCCTGGTAATATTCAGCAGTAAATTTACCCGCTCCATTGTGGGTACATGTGTAAAGCTGTGCAAGTTGTCTTTTCCTATTACAATATTGCCTTCGAATTATATACCGGAGTCCGTCTCACGCTTCACAAGAAGCCACAGATCTTCCGGATTTTGCAAAATGGTATCTGAAACGGGGGATATGCTATCAGGCAAAACGGAAACTAAGCTTCAGATGGGTTTCTTTGCCGGATGTTTCCGCTTCTTATATGCAGATAAATGAAGTTATCAGGATGGTAACGGAATGTTCGGAATATAAGAAGTGAATTAGAAACATACCTTATTCGGGGCGGGTGGAGTTTCAGGTATCAGCCTGTAGATTGTAACTTTACCCGTGGAAAAACGGAAAGTCGTATGTCTCACTTTTACAGGAGCATGATTTTTCTGCCCTGCGAGAATGTCTATCTTTGCCGGCTCAACAAAGAGACAGACACCGGAATGGAAACAAAGAGCCAAAATTTAAAAGACAAACTGTATATGTGGTACAAGGTAAGAGAACTTCAGTCGAAGGGACTGAACAAGACACAGATTGGAAAATATCTGGGCGTGGACCGGAGCACTGTGCGGAGATATCTGCGGACAAGCCGGGAAGAGTTTATCAGAAAACAGAATTCCCACCGCGAGTATGAACTCAGGTTGGGAAAGTACGAGGAGTACGTACGGGCTACACTGGAAGAATACCCGTACATATCGGCTGCCCGTATGCATGACTGGCTCAGGGAGTGTTACCCGAACTTTCCGCGGGTATGTGATAAAACCGTATTCAATTTTGTGGACAGGATACGCAAAAAGTACGGTATCGGGAAAAAATCTGAGGCCCGGATACGGCGTGATTACGAAAAGTTGCCGGAGACCCCTACGGGGAATACGCCCAGGCGGATTTCGGGGAGAAGTGGATACCTGTGAAGAATGGCGGAAGCACGAAGGTTTACTTCTTCGCTATCGTACTGACGCGCTCCCGCTATAAGTTTATTCACTTCAGCAGTCGTCCTTTTGATACGGAGCTTGCAATTTATGCCCATGAACTGGCCTTCGAGTATTTCGGGGGAAGGCCTGAAAAGATTATCTATGACCAGGACAGGGTGCTTATAGCACACGAGAACCTGGGGGATCTGATACTGACCGGAAAATTTCAGGCATTCATAAAAGAGCAGCATTTTCAGCCGGTGTTCTGTCGCAAGTCAGACCCCGAATCGAAGGGGAAAGTGGAGAATGTGGTGAAGTATGTGAAAGAGAATTTTCTGGTGGCCCGTGTTTTACGGGATATTCCTGGGCTGAATGAGGAAGCCCGGAGATGGCTTGAAAGGACGGGTAATGGAAAAGTGCACGGGACCACCCGCCTGGTCCCCTCTGAGGAGTTCGCTGTGGAGAAGGATACCTGAAACCTTATTATGGTCTACCGCAGCCACCACAGGAGCAGATGAAGGAGTATCACGTGCGTAAGGACAACACGGTCCAGTATAGGGGGAATTATTACAGCCTGCCATGCGGCACTTACCGGAGCGGGCAGACGAGGGTCTGGTTGCAGGAAACTGAGGGGTATGTGGAACTGTACAGCAAGGAGACGGGAAAAATCGTCGCCAGACATCCCCTCTGTACCCGAAAAGGAAAAACGATTTATGACGAAAGACACAGAAGGCCCAAGAGTATTGGGGCACAGAAGCTGGCCGAACGTATCCTTGTTTATGTATCCGGAAACCGGGAGGTCGCCTTGTGGATGGAGAACCTCAAGAGAAAGAAAGAACGCTATTACAAGGATAATCTGGAAGTGGTTCTGCACATGATGCCGGGCTATGACAAGGATATCTTGATAGAGGCAGTGCACATATGTCTTGATAAGGGCATCTACAATGGCGATTCCGTTAAAAGCCTGTGTGAACACGTGCACAGGAGACGGAATAAAGAAACTGAAACAGACAGGACGGACAGTTGCCCGCCGCGACAAACCGGGCTGATACAGTCTTACAATGAAATCTTCCATGGCTATGATAAAACATAAAAAGGAGCTGGTTGAATATGCACGGCACCTGAAACTACCGAACTTGGCAGAACATGTGGGTGTGATACTTCATGAAGCACAGGAGAAGCAACTGACCTATTCGGAGTTCCTGGCGAATTGTCTTGCCAGGGAAATCCAGGGCAGAGAAAGGAAAAGCTACCTGACACGGTTGAAACTCTCCGGACTCCCCGCCAAATACGATCTGGACCTGTACGACTATGACAGGGCGGAAGGAATGGATAACAGGAGGCTGCGCGAACTGCGTGAGCTGGTATGGGTGAACCAGGCATACAATCTTCTCCTGGTAGGCCCTTCCGGAACCGGCAAGACCTTTATAGCCGCCGGACTCGTGTATGAAGCCGTAAAAGCGGGATACGAAGCATATCTGATGACACTGGAGGAGCTGCTCACATGCCTGAAAACGAAAGAGGTCTCCGCACATGCGATGAAAACATACAAGCGGATCATGAAGCCCGGCTGCTGGCCATAGACGATGCCACACTGTTCCCTTTGAAAAGAGAAGAAGCCGTGTTGCTGTTCAAACTGGTCAATGACTTCCAGGAAAGGACATCACTCATCATCACGGCAAACAAGGCACTCACCCGTTGGCTGGAAACATTGGAGGATGAAGCGGTCACAGCCGCCTTGCTTGACAGGCTGCTCTACTGCTGCGAGATTATCAGGCTCGGAGGAACAAGCTATCGCATGCAAAACAGGAAAACAATTTTTAGCAACCAAAACACGGATATAGGCACGTAAAAAGAGTTAAGGAAAGTGAAGCATCTTCGATGCTGGAGTGGGATATACTAAATTACCTAAAAAAGTGGCGCACAAATTTGCGCGCCACATCAGGGCACACCAGCGTACGTCTTCGTGATTACCCATATCTTGCGGTTTGGGGAAGTTGACGAACTCTCCGGCAACCGTATTCTTATGTTGCTCGATGAACTGTCCTACTTTACGGTCGGCGTAGTTGTCGATAGGACCGCGTCCGTAGTAAGTAAAGTTGGCATATTGCTGAGGCACACGTACCATGTATCCCAGACGAGGCAATACGAGACTCGGCTGATTGGAGGTGATGCTTGCTTCCAGTTCGATAGAACCGTCTTTGTAGACTGTCCATACCTGGTTGGTAGTAAACTTGAAGTCACTGCTGCCGAACTTCTTGTCTGTCAGTTCCTCAATCTTGTTCTTGCCCGAGCTTGTTCCACCCAGAATCTTGGCTGCATTAGGAGCCTGAGACTGTACTGTGAATGACAATACGACTGTACCATCTTCTTTGGTAGTCATATTGAACCCGGTAGCTGAATGCTTCAGGTTGTGCAAACCATTATCAAACCACTGAGAATAGAACCAGTTATCATTATTGGTGAAAGCACGGAGCGCATCCAGCTTCGGACCGTTGCCGTCAGTAATCACCTTCTCGTTTCCGTATGTCAGACTGTAGATAGTACCTGTCTTGATATCGAACTGAGCTGTGTAACCATTGCCTTTGATGGTAATGATATCGCTTGCTTTAGTCATCATCACTTCCGGTTTGTCGCCCTCGGCTGCTACGGTGGCGATAGAAGGACGTGCGGTAGCCTCTTTCACAAGTATCTGTTCTTCTGCTTGTGCGAAGTTCTTGTCAGCCCAAGGCATGTTGTCTTTCAGCAGGAATTGAATCTTCACGAAATATTCCGAATCGGCTTTCAGCTTACTGACTGATAAGGAACAGTGATCTGCGTACGGGTACGCGGAGCTACTTCGCCTATGCTCAATAGGCCGATTGTGCTTCTTTGCCGTTTTCGTAGAGTGACCATTTCACATCATAGTCCGAAAGGTTCTTGAAGTAATACTTGTTGAACACTTCAAACCGGCCTTTTTCTACATCGATAGCCTTCACGTCGATGTGCTGGTATACCTTTTTCACTTCATAATACTGAGGTTTCGGTTCCAGATCGCCGAATACGATACCGTTCATAACGAATTGACCGTCGTTCGGAGTATCGCCGAAATCACCGCCATAAGCCAGGTAGCGTTCACCGGTTTTCTTGTCATAGTTGTACATCGATTGGTCTACCCAGTCCCAGATTGCGCCGCCGCAGAAGAAGTTGGTCGATTCGATAGCTTCCCAGTAGTCCACCAGGTTACCGCAGGCGTTACCCATAGAGTGAGCATATTCCGAAACGTGGAACGGATATTTGATGTCATAGTTGCCTTTCACAGCACCGCGCATCCAGCCGATGGAAGGATACTGGTTGGAACCCATATCGACGATATCGTTGTTACGTTCATACTGAACAGGGCGTGAGAGGTCGAATGCTTTCAGTGCATCGTAAGCTGCTACGAAGTTCTTTCCCGGTCCGGCTTCGTTGCCTAATGACCAGATGACAATCGAAGGATTGTTTACGTTGGCATGAACCATTTCCATCACACGGGCTACATGGGCGTTTTTCCATTCTACCGGATGAGACAGGGAAGCGGCTCCGTAATAATACTCGTGAGATTCGATGTTGGCTTCATCTTCCAGGTAGAGGCCGTATTTGTTGCACAGATAGTACCAGTACGGATCGTCCGGATAGTGGGAGTTACGTACGTGATTGATGTTGGCACGTTTCATCAGCATAACCTCTTTCTCCATCATTTCACGGGTGATGGCATGTCCCACAGCCGGATTTGATTCGTGGCGGTTGACACCTTTCAGTTTTACGGTTTTGCCGTTTACGTAGTAATAGCGGCCTGCCAGTCCGAATTCGTCAGCAGAAGCAGGAGTATCTTTGATTTCCACTTTGCGGAAACCTACGGTAGTCGAAATGGTTTCTATTGTTTTGCCTTTCTTGTCTTTCAGTTCTGCAACGAGTGTGTAGAGGTGGGGGAATTCAGCCGACCATTTGTTGGGGGACTGTACGTTCATGATCGCTTTTTCCGCTTCTACGGTTTCGTTCGGGTTCACCAGATTCACAGTGGCCGAAGCAACGGCATTGGCAACCGGAGTGTTTTCATCCGAGTACAGTTTATTAGCATATAGTGTATACGCCATCTGGTATCCTTTGGCTGCTTTCTTGCCAAAGTTGCGGATGTCGGCGCTGATGGCCAACGAACCGTTGGTGTATGTCTCGTCCAGGTCGGGGATTACCACGAGGTCACGTACCTGTACTTTCGGAGTAGAGTAGAGAGCTACGGTACGGAAGATACCCGGTAAGCGGAACATATCCTGTGCTTCGAGGAACGAGCCGTCTGAACTGCGGTATACTTCGGCAGCAACGGTGTTCTTTCCTTTTTGCAGATAGGGGGTGATATTGAAACTGGCCGTATTGCGTGAGTTTTTTGAGAAACCTACGTACTGGCCGTTGATCCAGAGGTAGAAGAAAGAGTCCACACCGTCGAAGTTGATAAATACTTCACGACCGTCCCAATCTTGGGGGATGTCGAAGTCGCGACGGTAGAAACCCACTTCGTTACGGTATTTATAAGTAGTCCAGTTAGTGGGAGGAGTACGCATCACACCTCCGCGCCAGTCGTCTACTTTCACTTTGTGCATGAAAATGACAGGTTGGTTCACATAGATAGGTACTCCGTATTTCAGGCTACCATCTTTCTGGATACCATAGATATTCCAACTTGAAGGGACGGGAATGTTGTCCCAGCCCGAAACATCGAAAGTAGTCTGATAAAAATCTTTGGGGCGAGAATCCGGATCGGGTGCCCAATTGAATTTCCAGTCACCATTCAGTGACAACCAGTATTTACTGTTCTCCGGTAACACTTTGCGTGCGCTTTCCACATCCTGGAAGGAAAAGAACCAGGCTCGTGGTTGTTCTTTGTTGAGTGCAATGTTCTCCGGTGATTCCCATTCATTGCCCACCGGGGCTTTTTCCGAGGCATACTTAAATCCCTCTAAAGGTCGTTGACCGGCAAAGCAGAGCGTAACCATGCTGCATAGTATCAGACCTAATGTGATTTTCCGCATAATTGTTTTTCTTTTAATAGATTATTTACTGAAGTTTTTCGTGTCATATTGAGCCGTAATCCGGTATCTCTTTAATTTTGTTGCAATATTCGTAAAAACCAGCCACATAGCCAAATCATTTGACATTAATTGGGTATTTTCGGAGGATAAAATGCCTTGTTGCCCTCCCGTAATGCAAAAAGAAAAGGGATCCGGTCGTCCGAATCCCTTTTTTAGTATTGGAGTAAACTCTTTACTTTCTGTAGTAAGCCAGATCGTCTTTATCGAATTTGCGGATAAAGTTGATATGTTTTTCTACTTCAGCTTCTGCATAGCGTACATATACTTGAGCCGATTCAGAGAACAGATCGCTCTTTGAAGCGTCCTGTACCATCAGGTGACCCATGATGATGTGAGCTGCCATTTCTACGAGGCGGCGTGCACAGAAGTCGAGCAGTTCCTGATCTTTTGCCTCTGTGATTTGGGTTACACAAGCCGCATATTTGCTTGCCATGCTTTTCAGACGGTTCTGTAAGCCTTCCAGTTCGGGAGCTACCGGCATATTCTCGTATTCCTGGATACGGGCCAGGTAAGCGCCGGTCGTTACATAACGGATGGCGGCCACAACCTGCAACTGAGTGGTACCCTCGTAAATGGAAGTGATACGTGAATCACGGTAGATACGTTCGCAGGCATAATCTTTCATAAAGCCCGAACCGCCGTGAATCTGAATACAGTCGTAAGCATTCTGGTTGGCAAACTCACTGCCCATGCCTTTGCCCAGCGGGGTGAAGGCGTCAGCCAGTTTAGCGAATGTTTTCTGTTCGGCACGTTCTTCCGGAGTCAGTTTGCGCTCCTTGGCAATGTCGTCCAGTGCTTTGTAAACGTCTACGAAACGGGCTGTCTCGTACAACAGTGAACGGGAAGCATCCAGTTTGGCTTTCATCAGAGAAAGTATTTCGGCCACGGCGGGGAATTCGATGATTGCCTTACCGAACTGTTTACGATCTTTGGCATATGCCAGAGCTTCATTGTAAGCAGCCTGTGACAATCCTACCGACTGAGCGGCAATACCCAGGCGGGCACCGTTCATCAACGCCATTACATATTTGATCAGACCCAGTTTGCGGTCACCGCAAAGTTCGGCTTGGCATTTTTATATACCAACTCGCAGGTAGGAGAGCCTTTGATACCCATTTTGTTCTCAATACGGCGTACGTTTACTCCACCATTGCGCTTGTCGTAGATGAACATGGAAAGACCGCGTCCGTCGTGTGTTCCTTCTTCCGAACGTGCCAGTACGAGGTGAATATCGGCATCACCGTTTGTGATGAAGCGTTTCACTCCGTTCAGATACCAGCATTGGTCTTTTTCACTGTAAGTGGCTTTCAACATGACAGACTGGAGGTCGGAACCTGCATCCGGTTCCGTCAGGTCCATTGACATGGTTTCACCCTGGCATACGCGGGTGATATAACGTTGCTTCTGTTCTTCGTTGGCAAATTCGTAAATGGTTTCAGCACAATCCTGCAATCCCCACAGGTTCTCGAAACCGGCATCACTGCGGCTCACGATATCGGCAGCATGATGTACGGAGTGATCGGGAAGTTCAAGCCTCCAAAGCGGCGGGGCATAGCCATGCCCATCAGCCCTGCTTTGCGGCAGGCATCCAGGTTACGGGTAGTCCCGCTGGCATAGGTCACACGATTGTCGGCGCAGACCGGGCTTCATGATCGACACCTTCTGCATTGGGAGCGATGATGTCACCACAGATTTCTCCTACAATTTCCAGCACTTTGTCGTAGCTGTCCATTGCGTCTTCGAAGTCTACCGGAGCATAGTCGAATTTATCTTTATCAGCATAGTTGCGCTCTTTCAGCTCAACAATTCTCTTCATCAACGGATGGTTCAAGTGATGCTTGAGTTCCGGAGTATCTAAATAAAAGTTAGCCATTTCTTACTTACTGTTTTGTTTATAATACTTAATCATCTTCGGTACAACTTCTTCGATGGTTCCGTTGATTACATAGTCTGCAATCGTATTGATCGGAGCTGACGGATCGTTGTTGATAGAGATGATGATACCGCTTTCCTGCATACCGGCGATGTGCTGAATCTGTCCGGAGATACCGCAGGCAATATAGAGTTTGGGACGTACCGTAACACCGGTCTGTCCGATCTGGCGGTCGTGCTCAACGAAACCTGCGTCTACGGCTGCACGGCTGGCACCTACTTCTGCGTTTAATACCTTTGCAAGATCAAACAGCAAGTTGAAGTTTTCTTTCGAACCTACACCATAACCACCGGCGATGATGATGGGAGAACCCTTCAGGTTGTTCTTTGCTTTTTCTACATGACGTTCGATGACTTTCACTACGTAATCGGTGTCGGCTACATATTTCTTCACATCATGATGGATTACTTCACCTTTGTAGTCTGCTGCCAGAATGGCTTTTTTCATCACTCCTTCGCGAACGGTTGCCATTTGAGGACGGTGTTCGGGGTTGACAATGGTAGCAACGATGTTGCCACCGAATGCAGGACGAATCTGATAAAGCAGGTTCTTGTAGACCTTGCCTTCTTTCTTATCTTCGTGATCGCCTATTTCCAATGATGTACAGTCGGCTGTCAGACCACTGGTCAGGGCTGAGGATACGCGCGGACCGAGATCACGACCGATAACGGTTGCACCCATCAGGCAGATTTGCGGTTGTTCTTCTTTGAACAGATTGACCAGGATTGAAGTGTGGGGGAGTGAAGTATAAGGATAGAGTCCTTCACCGTCGAATACATGGAGTTTGTCTACTCCGTACGGGAGGATCTGTTTTTCAATATCTTTAAGTCCGGTTCCGGCAACGACTGCTTCGAGCTGGCAACCCAACTGATTGGCTAACGAGCGTCCTTTTGTCAGAAGTTCGAGGCTTACGTCTGCGACGATGCCGTCTTCTATTTCGCAATATACAAATAAGTTATTCATATCTTTTCTCTCCTCTTATCCAATAGTGTGGTTCTCCAACAGTTCAACAATCAGTTCTTCCACTTCACGGTCGCTGCCGCTGATGGTTTTACTCTCTTTCGCTTGGAACACGATGTTCTGGATCGCTTTTACCTTTGTCGGCGAACCGCTGAGGCCGCATTGTTTCAGATCACCGTTTACGTCTGCTACGCTCCATTCCACCAGATTCAGGTAGTCACGGGTGTCGTACAGGTCGGTGTAGTCCAGGTTACCCTGTTGCTTCTCGGTAATGGTTTTGGCGTGTTTGTACTTCTGAACCAGTTTAGCATTGCGCGGGCGGCAGGGAGCTGCACTTCCGTTGACAGTGATAACGATGGGCAAGGGTCCTTCTACTGTTTCCACACCGCCGTCGATGTGGCGTTTTACGGTGATGCTTCCGTCACCTACTTTCAGGATCTCTTCCGCATACGTAATCTGAGTCAGTCCCAGCTTTTCTGCAACCTGCGGTCCTACCTGTGCCGTATCTCCATCGATAGCCTGACGACCGCCGATGATGATGTCATATTCACCTATTTTCTTGATGGCTGTTGCCAGAGCGTACGAAGTAGCCAGCGTATCAGCACCGGCAAAAGCACGGTCTGTCAGCAAATAACCGTTATCGGCACCACGGAAAAGTCCTTCACGAATAATGTCAGCTGCACGTCCCGGTCCCATGGTCAGGATGGTAACGGTAGAGCCTGGGTGAGCATCTTTCAGTCGGAGAGCCTGTTCTAGAGCATTCAGGTCTTCGGGGTTGAAGATGGCAGGGAGTGCCGCACGGTTAATAGTTCCGTCGGCTTTCATGGCATCTTTCCCAACGTTTCGTGTGTCGGGAACTTGTTTTGCCAATACAACAATTTTCAAACTCATGTTATTAATTTTAGTATTAGTATTTCTACAAGTTAGCAGCCAGTAGTCAGTAGTAAGGTTCTTGCTATTCACTATCCGGTTAACTATCAGCCTGCAAATTTAAGCAAACGCTTGGTTCTGACAAGAAATCTATCTGAAAAATGCACAAGTTTAAGGATTCTGAGCAACTTGTCGGACTCTTACGATCATGAATACAGGGTTATCGTCAACTTTCAGATCTTTTAATTCGGGAATGTTTTATTGATAAAATCTTCGTTGTCGGAGTAGGTCAGTAGCTTTCTTGCCCGCCGGTACGATCTTTCTTATAAGGTATCTATTGAGAAAAGAGGGAAAGAGTAGAATATTGGAGGTATGCCTCAGATTTATGAAAACTTCCGGCATACCTCCGGAATAATGTTGTTATTGGATTCCTATTTCTGCAAATCCCATAGTTTCTCCTTCAGTTACCATTTTGGTCGGTTTCAGAGAGAGGTATCGTGCTTTCACCGGAGTGAAGTAGACGGACTGTAGAATCGGATTGTTTTTAATATTTGAGAATTCTCCTTGGGCTACTATCCGGTTTACCGCATTTGCTTCGGTACCCACAGATAGTTCATAAGAGGAAATCAATCCTTTGTTGTATTCACTCTGATCCGGTAGATAATGGAAAGAGGTGATGGTACGTTCTTCTCCCAGATCGATCACCAATGCATCTCCCTCGACAAAAGCAGTGGTGTTCTTGTCTTTATCCATGCATTTTTTAGTTTCTTCTTCGGGCACTCCGACAAGTGTAAACGGATAACTTTTCAGTTCTTTTGCTTCCACGGTGAATGTGTCGGCTGTTTCACCTGCATAATAGGCCTCTATATTATTGATACAAAGGCAGGCACGTGCATCAGTGAAACGTATGCGGAGTTTATCGGTCGAAACGGTTTCAAAGCGCAATAAACGTTTGTAGCCCACGGTGGTAGTCTCTTCATTGAGTTTGACCGGAAGCCATTTCCCGTCTTTATCATATTCCACGATGAACGATTTGACACGTTGTCCCAACGGGATATATTCCTGGATCATCATACGGTTGACCTTCTCTGTTTTCGGAAAGTCGAACTCTATATCTGCGGCAGTCACGCCGTCATTGGTAGCCCAGTAAGTATCCCAGCTTTCGTCTGTTGCGGCTTTGGCAGAGAATTGTCCTCCTCGTTCATCCGAGGCTTTGGGACGGATGCCGGCAAGCAGATTGTGTGCCAACTGCTTTTGTACATTCTTGTGGAAGTTTACTGCATTGGCCGAATCGATCGGGTGGATCAGACCGTCGCGGTCAACGGGGAAGTTAAGCAGGAGGGTGGCGTTGTGTCCCACGCTCCGGTAATAAAGGTCCGTTAATTGCTCTACGGTTTTTACCCGGTCGTCTTCTTCCGGATGATAGAACATCCCGGACGGATGGAGACGTCACATTCTGCCGGTACCATTGGTTGCCGTCGGCATGTCCGTATTGCAGTTCGCGATATTTCGGATAACCCGGATACACTTCACCTGCACGCAGGAATGACCAGTTGGTGGCTCCGGCAAATCCGTTTTCATTACCCACCCAACGGCAACCGGGACCTCCGTCGGAGAAGACGATAGCTTGTGGCTGAAGCTTGTCCAGTATTTCGTAAATTCGCGGATAATTGTAGTAGGTCTTACGATCAATAGTACGGCTGTCTTTGGCTCCGCCATACCATCCGTCACCTCCGTTGGCCCCGTCAAACCATACTTCGAATACTTCACCGTAGTTGGTCATCAATTCAGTCAGTTGTTTATGGAAGTAATCTACGTATTCCGGTGTGCCGTAATTGGCCTGGTGCCTGTCCCATGGAGAGAGGTAAACAGCGAACTTGATGCCATATTTCTTACAAGCGGCAGCCAGCTCGCCGACGATGTCCCCTTTTCCGTCTTTATAAGGAGTATTGCGGATGCAATACTCCGTCAATTGGGTGGGCCACAGGCAGAAACCGTCATGATGCTTGGCGGTGAGGATCACACCTTCATGCCTGATTCGACAAACGTTTTCACCCATTGTTCACAGTCCAGTTTGGTTGGATTGAACGTTTTCGGTTCCGAATCGCCGTATCCCCATTCCCGGTCGTTGAAGGTGTTCAGACCAAAGTGAACGAAAGCATACGTTTCCATTTTCTGCCAGTCTACTTGTTTCTCTTCGGGAACGGGTAAGATGGCTTCGGGAGCTTTCACAGCTGGAGCGCAGGCGCCAAGTAGGGTCAGGGCGGCTCCGGCATACAGTAGTTTGTTTATTTTCATGATATGTTAAAAGGGTTAATGGTGCAAAGATAAAAAAATCCCCGGAAACTCGTTCCGGGGACTAACTAAAAAGCAATTATTCCCATCCCGGATTTTGCGGGAGAAGGTTATCATTTCTCTGAAGTTCCCCAGTCGGTATCGGACGCAAGTAGAGTCTGTCATTCCAGGTGCGGCTCTTGCCGGCTTCATAAGAGTAGTTATCATTGGTATAAGCAGGATATACAATCGCGTATTGGCCTTCTTTATAAGGCTCACGTTTTCCGATGTATGTCTTCACGTTGTTACAGATTGCACCGGCTTTCCAACGGGCCAGGTCGTCCCAACGGAATCCCTCTCCGGCCAGCTCGATACGGCGTTCGCGGCGAATCTCTTGTAACAGCGGAGTCAGGCTGTATCCCCATGCCGGCCAGTTGGGATCGGTGAAACCAACTTCCAGTGTCAGGTGCGGCATGCCCGCCCGGTCACGCAATACGTTGATGGTTTTGTTCAGATCCGCTTGCGTAATCGTTCCCAGCTCGGCTTTAGCCTCTGCGTTTATCAGCAAGGTTTCTGCATAGCGATAGGCAATGCCGTCATAAGTATTATTGTTTGCTTCGAAAGCTTTGTCTGTCGGTATGAAGTATTTGATGGATTTATATCCGGTCAGGCAGTATTGTGAAATGAAGTCTTCTTCTTTCTCGATGTATGTACTGTCATTGGTGGCTACAGTTACTCGTGTCGGAAAGTCCCAAGTCAGAATGGTTTGCTTCAGGCGCGGATCGCGGTCGGTCGTTTCATCCTTCATATTGGTATCCCCTTTATACTGGTCGTTTCCTGTAATGGGTTTACCATTTAGGCACAGATAGCTTTCTACAAAATCTTTTGAGAAACCTGTGTTTGCTTCTGCCAGCGTACGGCTCATGCCATGTTTTCTTTTACCATCCAGATAGGTGACCGGGAGAATGGCCTCTTTCAGATTCGTTTTGTCTTCCATCACAAATACGTCATAATAGTCTTTTTCCGGATGTCCGGTGTTATAGATTTCGTATTTACCGGTTGCATGATTGCATCTGTTTCATCAGCAGCCATTTTCAGCAGGCGGTCAGCTTTGTCTGCCCATCCCAATTCGGTATGATACTTATAGTATGTACCTTCGTGCAGGCAAGTTCTGGCTTTCAGTTGGCGTGCTACATCTTTCCCTATACGTCCGGTAGCCGGTTTTTCGGGCAACCATTGGATGGCAAAATCAAACTCTTCAATGATTTTATCCATCACTTCATAACGTTTTAGTTTCGGACCGTAAAGAATATCCGTGTCGCCTGTACCCAGATCTTTATCCAACCAGGGGATATCACCGAATGTTCTCATCAGTCCGGCATATTGCATTGCCTTAAAGAAGCGGACTTCTGCTACATACTGGTTGATTTCCGACTCCTTACCGCTTACGGTCTGATAGTGAGTCAGGAAATAGTTGACTAGCCGGATCGGTTGCCATCCGCCTTTACTCCAATTACACCAACTAGCTGCTTCCGCAGGGGTGCTCAACTGATTCCAGAAGAACTGAGGAATACTGTTGGGCACCTGATTGTCACTTTCACCGTCTGCTATCGAGGTTACACCTCCGGCAGATAACTGTAGAATTGATTGGCATACGTTTCTAAGTCTCCTGTGGTATTCCAGAAGGTTTTGTCATTGATCGCTTCCGGGGCTCTTTCCAGGAAACCGTCATTACAACCCGATAGGGCGAGTGTTGCCACTCCGATGTAGAATAGATATTTGATTTTCATAAGATGCTTTGTATTTAGAATGTGAGACTTAAACCAACAGATAATGATCTTTGCATCGGATATGTGTATGGGTTATCCAATTCCGGATCGAGTCCGTCGGGGGTATCTGAAATAGTGAAAAGGTTTTCACCGGTGAATAGATACGTATCTTTTCGATAGAAGCCTTTTGAGTCAGTACTTTAGGCAATGTATAACCGATGCTGACTGACTTCAGTCGGCAGTAAGATGCATCTACCATATAGCGTGTCTGGGCTTGGTTGATGGCAGAACCACCATTGAAACGCGCACGGGGGAAATATGCTCCCGTATTTTCTTCTGTCCAGTAATCGTTGTTGTAGGCTGAAGGTACTTGCCATTCGCTTCCGTAGTGGCTTCGGAATGAAGTTCCCGGTAGATAGAGGTCACGTTTGCCCACTCCCTGGAAGAAGATACCCAGGTCGAAACCTTTCCAGTCGGCTCCCAGGTTGATGCCGTAATGATAGCGCGGAGTGCTGTTGCCGATGATTTTCTTATCACCCGGATTATCTACGGTGTTGTCACCCCAGTCGATAACGCCGTCGTTGTTACGGTCTACAAAACGGATGTCACCGGGCATCAGTTTGATACCTCCCGATACTTTGTCCTGATTGGCTGCTCCGGCTATTTCCTGTTCGGACTGGAATAAACCATAGGTTTCATACCCCCAGATCTCACCCTGTTTCTGACCTACATACCAGTTGCCCAATTCTTTCGATTCGTTATCGAACTTGGTAACTTCCGATTGATAGTCGGACAGATTGAACCCAACTGTATAGTGGAATCCGTTGGCCAGCTGATCATTCCAGCTGATCTCAAATTCCCAACCCTTTGTCAATGACTCGGCTGCATTTTCCTGAGGTTCGTTCGCACCCAGAACGCCCGGTAGAATTTTACCTGCGGCAAGAATATCGGACGTACGTCTTTGATAGTAATCGAAAGCACCTTTCAATCGGCTGTTCAGGAAGTTGAAGTCAAGTCCCAGGTCCCACTGTGTAACGGTTTCCCAAGTGATGGACGAGCTGACGAGCGCCGGAACCACATACTGTGGTTGGTTGCTGCCCATGATCCAGCTGATCTGTCCCGTACTATAGTTAGAAAGATAAGCATACCAGCCATTATTGAGTGCCTGGTTGCCTAGGCTACCATAAGATCCTCTGATTTTCAGTTCGTCGAAGAAACTGTTTGTCCAGCTCTTGAACCAACTTTCGTTAGAGAGTCTCCAGGCTGCAGAGAACGAAGGGTTGAATACGGCACGGTCGTGCTTGGGAAATTTGGAAGAGAGGTCGTAACGGCCGTTTACTTCCAGTAAATAGCGCTCGTCATATCCGTAGTTGATGCGGAAGAAACCGCTTCGTGTAGCCCAGGAGTTATCACTGCTGCCTACCCAGCGGTCTCCTGTAGCATAACTTAAAGATCCCAGATCGTTTGAGATCAGCTGTTCGCGTCCGGCATTGAATCCGGTAGTATGTTTGCTTTCCTGATTATAACCGATCATTCCTTTCAGGTAATGTTTACCCAATGTTTTTTCGTAATCACCGAAGAAGTTGAAAGCATTGTATGTATCGTTGGCTTGTGATTGTGACACAGAATTCGGATTCGTCCATGCAAAAGTTTGCAGGAATTGTCCATTGGCTCCATATTCGTCAAATGACTTCATGTGAACCTTATTGTTTTCACTGTAGTAATTGAACGTGTAGTCCATGTTGATGCTCATTCCTTTGATTGGGGTCAGTTTCATCGTGATCGTGTTCCAAAGGTCATTCTTGTTGGTGAGCCGGCTACCGCCATCTTCAAGGATAGCAGGAAAATTGGTAAAGTCACCTTGTCCTGCCCAGTTGCCGTCCGGATGTTTCACCGGCATGATAGGACGGGTATCACCTCCCATAAAGTTATCACCATGTACATTGTCCTGATTCAGTCCTCTCAGTTTGGTGCGGTTAAAACTTGTCTTCATCGAGAGGTGTAACCAGTCGTTCACGTCATAATTGATGTTGTTCATCACATTGAACTTCTTGAACTGTTCGTTACCGAAACGAATCAGTGATCCCTGGTCGGTATATCCTAAGGATGTGTAGTAAGTTGCCTTCTTTCCACCTCCGCTGATATTGACATTATACTTCTGGACGGGATAGTTCTTTTTATACAATTCTTTCATCCAGTTTGTATTGCCGGCATACGTGTATTTGGTGCCGTTTTTACTGATACTCGGGTCCGAATGGATAAATACCGGAGAATTGTTCACCGGATCTTTATAGTAGGCTTCGATATGCTGCATCCACTCAGCATCGAAATAGTCGCGTCCCACGGTGTTCTGTTGCGCAGTGTTCATCCAGGTAGCATATTGCATGGAGTTCATATATGTTGGGCGGGTAGTAGGGCCGTTGAATGAAACCGATGCATCGAACGATACTTGTGTCGGCTGGTCTTTACGGCTCCTTTGGTGGTAATCAATACGACACCATAAGCTGCACGTGCACCATAGATGGAAGCAGACGCGGCATCTTTCAATACGGAAACACTTTTCACGTCTTGCGGGTTAATCAGGTTCGGGTCCATTTCTACACCGTCAACCAATACCAATGGTGAACTTCCACTCATGGCAGTAGTACCACGGATATTGAAACTTGAACCTTGCCCGGGCCGTCCGCTGGTGGTTACATTTAAGTTAGGAATGGCACCTTGCAAACCTTGTCCGAGGTTGACAATCGGGCGATCTTCCAACACTTTACCATCTACGGCCGACACTGCTCCGGTCAGGTTGGCTTTTTTTACGGTGGCATAACCGACTACCACTACTTCTTCCAAAGCCTTGCTGTCTTCGGCAAGTTTCACTTGAATAGGTTTTCCTGTATAAGGTATTTCTTGTGTAACGTATCCGATGTAAGATATTACAATAATATCTCCTTTTTTCACATCATTCAGCGAGAACTTACCTTCTAAGTCCGTAATGACACCATTGGTCGTGCCTTTTACCATGACACTGGCACCAATAACCGGACCCAATGCATCTTCAACTGTTCCTGTCACTTTTTCTTGAGTAACTTCAGGAACCAATACTTCTGTTGCTTGCGTTGCATACGAATAAGCTGGGAAGCTTAATGCACCGGCGAGCAAGAGCAGAGTAACTTGTCTAGTGATTTTTAACATAACAATTTTGTTTTGGGTTAATAATAAAGGTTTTGTTTGGTTCTTTTACATTCTTCCTTTCTTGTTGATTATCCTTTCTTATTTCTTTAAAAATGGATTAGTTCTGGCAGAACTATAACCAAACTAATTGATTTTAAAGAAATAGATTTTATAATGTATTAAAAAAGAACAGAATATTTTTTGTTTTTTAGATTAACAACGTTGCAAATATAGCGATTATTTTAAAAATAGATAATAATCCCAAAAGTTTTTTTCATTCCAAGGCAATATTCCTTTCTCTTCTTACTCCTTCCGGAAACCAATCAAGAGAAGTACACTGAACCAAGTACAAAGGGTAGACAGAGAGGACTTCAGAAATTTCTGTTTTTGTCATAAAACACTAAATACCAAACACAATGCCAAACCAATCAGTAGAACAACAGGCTATTTCCATCTCTTACTCCCTGCCTATAAGTCCTTCATTATAAATACAGAGCAGTGATAAAGTATATATATCCGGTGATAATAAGGGAATTACATTTCACCAAGTTCTGCCAGGAATAATCTGCTTTATGTCATTTGATTTGTACTTAATGTGTTGTAATATAATGATCTATGAATTTAAGTCTAATGTGAATCAGGGTTTGTTGCGTAAGAGAGACGTTATAGGCTTATTGAAGAATGAAGAGATAATTTCGAATAAAATATTCAATATTTTTATAAACGAAGAGCTGGATTTATTATATTAATTTTATCTATATCTTTCTTTTTGTAGGCGTTACTTCTTCCTCTGCTCTCTTATCTGTGCTGTTTTTGTCAGACGTTTGTCTGGTATTAACTACTTGGTGGTGAGTTCGCTTCTTAAGATTGTGACTGCTTGGATGGATAAATAAATGATAGATTGGATAGCATGCTATAAACTTATCCCGAAAACGAAGTAGAACCGGTTCTCGTAAGGGTTTGCTATCAGTTTGCCAAAGATGGCCGGAGTAAATCCGGAGGAAATATTCAAGGTCTTGGTAGCCGAAAGTCCGACATTAACTACATTCAGTTTGTCTGCGTATTCTCCTTCCCACGGAGTGAATCCTGCTTCGACGGCCAAGTCTACTCCCTTTACTGTGAATGGGTAACTGAATTCACAATAACTGGACCAGGCACGCTCCTCATTTTCCCGATAGTCATTTCCGGCAAAGGTGGTGTACCAGCCTATGGATAAAGGGAAACGTTCACTGACTGTGTAGACGGCTCCTGCCTCAAAAGTATGTCCCGTAGTTCGGGGAGTATAGTGAAAGTATTTGAAAGGCTCGTCTTCGTTTTGATAGAAATAGTTGTTGAGACACAGTTGCAGATTTTTATATTCGTATTCCAGTGTAAGGTCTATTTCATTGTTTTCATTTCTGAATTCTGTCGATCCCCATGCTGATAAGGTCCATCCTTTCCACTCTACACCCAAAGTGGGTTGTACGGAAGCATTTCCATTCTTCATTCCACGCCAGATGTAGCTGCTGACAAGGTCTGCATTGATAAAAACTTCTTGTGCCTGTGTTGCAACCGAACAGATGGTCAGGACTGCAAGTATCCATATTTTCTTCATATTGCTGATAGGTATCTTTTTCGGGCTGCAAAGATAGATAATTACTGTTAAAATCCCTCTGTTCGTTGATTCTATTTCCTTTGCAGGCGACTTTATCGTCAAAAGAGCCCCCTTGGTCGACTTCTTTTGCAGGGGTAGGACAAAGGAGGTATTTTTGTAAACAGACATTCAAGACGAACTTTTTGGAGTATGAAACAAATTAATAAGCAGAAGTTACTGGAGCAGATGGTTTATCTCGTCATTTGGCTGACGGTTATCTCTGTGCCGTTGGTGGGTGATTATCTGTTTGCTTCCATTAGCCGGTACATACGTTTAGTTGGCAGACCATACGGATGGCATGGTTGCTGACTCTGCCTTTCATTCTGCTTTTCGTAGTCAATAACTATTTTCTGGCTCCCCGGCTGTTACTTCGGAAACGGTATTGCTTATGCACTTTCATTAGCAGGAGTCGTGACTCTGCTTTTTATTTTGTATCCTTCTATCAATCCTCCTCAACATAAACAATTTCAGAATCTGATGCCGATGCAACCCCGCCGCTATCCGGAAGGAAAGGTGTCACCGGATAGGGAGAGGGAGTTTCCCAATACATTTCCGGAGCATTCGTCACCGCTCCTTTTGCCGAAACAGGAGCTTGATATGCGCTGGCGGGGCCCGCATCCTCTTCCGGGGTATTTTCTCGGACGACTTTCACTGGCATTACTTGTGGTAGGCATTAATGTGGCTATCAAACTCTTGTTCAAGTCGATGCGTGATGAAGAAGCATTGAAAGAGTTGGAACACCAGCATTTGCAATCGGAGTTGCAGTATCTGAAGTATCAGATAAATCCGCATTTTTTTATGAATACCCTTAATAACATACATGCGTTGGTCGATATGGATGCCGGCAAGGCAAAACGTACTATTGTCGAACTTTCCAACTGATGCGTTATGTGCTTTATGAAGCCAGCAACCGGACGATTTTGCTTTCACGCGAGATACAGTTTTTGGACAATTATATTGCCTTGATGAAATTGAGGTATACCGGGAGAGTCCGGATCGAATGCTGTATGCCCGATGAGGTGCCGGAGGTGCAAATTCCTCCTTTGCTTTTTATCTCTTTTGTCGAGAATGCCTTCAAACATGGAGTAAGTTATCAGGAAGAGTCGTTTATCCGGGTTTTTATGTCTGTCGAGGATGGCAGACTTGCCTTTCGTTGTTCGAACAGCAACCATGGGCGATCTGTGGAACAACACCACGGCATCGGGTTGGAGAATATCCGCAAGCGGCTGAGGCTGCTATTCGGACAAGATTATACTTTATCTATCAACGAACGTGACGATAGTTTTAATGTTTTACTAATTATTCCGTTATTATGATCAAATGCATTGCTGTTGATGACGAGCCCTTGGCGCTCGAGCAATTGACGGGCTATATAGCCCGTGTCCCTTTCCTGCAACTGATAGCTTCGTGCCAGGATGCATTCAGTGCCATGCAGGTGTTGTCGGAAGAAGAGGTCGACCTGATGTTTGTCGATATTCACATGCCCGATCTGAACGGGCTCGATCTGGTGCGTTCGTTAGTGGTGAAGCCCCTGATTGTGTTTACAACCGCCTATCCGGAATATGCCGTCGAGGGTTTCAAGGTAGATGCAGTCGACTATCTGCTGAAGCCATTTGAATTTCAGGATCTGTTGAAAGCAGCCGATAAGGCACGCCGGCAATTTGAGTATCATTTGCAAGATAACGGGGGAGGGACGGAAACTGATTTATTGGAAAAGGACGGTTCATTGTTCGTTAAGTCCGAATATAAGATTATCCGCATCAATGTGGCAGACATTTGCTATATAGAAGGTATGAGTGAGTATGTACGCATCTATACCGATACGGCGGATAAGCCGTAGTGACTTTGCTGAGTATGAGAAAGCTGGAAGAACGCTTGCCACAGGAGATGTTCATGAGGGTACATCGGTCTTATATCGTCAATCTTCGGAAAATAACCGAAGTTTCCCGGTTACGCATCATTTTCAATAAGAATATATATATACCGGTGGGAGATAACTATAAGGAAAGATTTACAGAATATATTAACAAGATTTGTGTCAGCAGTTAATGACCGGATGTTAGGTTGGTGAAGCTCTTTTTGAGCATGTGCCGGAAGTTTATCACAGATGAACAGATTGTATAGGGCAATACAGGAATTTCGGTTGCCTGTAAGTGTATATCCTTATAAATCTGTTCATCTGTGGTGAAAGAGACTTTAAGACCTGTTGTTGTCTTAGTCTTGCAATGTTTTACTTAATTCCCAGTTTCTTTGCGATATCCTTGGGAAGGGCATCTTTGTGAACCAGAATATTCATAGTCTTGTAAGCAACAAAAGCTTTAGAAGCATACCAAGTACCTTTGTACTTGTTGTTTGTACCCCAAGAGTTCTTAACCATGAAGTATTCTTTGCCGTTCTGGTCTTTAGCGATACCATAGATAATCATTCCATGGTCATCAGTTGTTTCCCAATTATCGAAAGCTGTCTGACGCATTTCCTGAGTGATTTTCATTTCCGGCAATGGTTTTGAAGTCAACTCTTTGCGCTTGTCGGCAGCAGTCATTCCTGTCCAGCGTGCCATGTCCGATCCTGTCAGTTCGGCACCTTTGGCTGCATCCGGAACTACAGCGATACCGTCACGGGTAAATCCTTCTTCGCTCACGTCGCTACCCCATGCAAATGTATATCCGTTCTTTACAGCGTTATCCATTACAGCCATAAATTCGTCGAGCGGCAGGTTGTATGACAATCCGTTACGCCAGTTGTCCTGGATTTCGATGGCAAACTGAGAATAGAACGGGTGATGTGTGTACGAAGTCAGAGATACATAGTCGTCCGGATTCAGTCCCAAAGACTGTGCAAAAGTCATCGGAGTATACTCTTTGCCTTTGTAAGTGAACTTTTCCGGGCATTGTCCCAGGTAAGTATCATAAATAGCGCAAAGGCCCTTCTTCCATACCGGAGTCAGTTTCTTCAGATTACCTTTGGCAATAGCATTAACATAGGCTCCTGCTGTTGCATCCAGTTCGTTGTGAACAGGCAGTGAGTCACCATACATGATTCCCGGCATAGCATCCTGCGGTACAAGTCCGTAGTTCTTCATACAGAACATGATATCATAGAAACTTCCTCCCGGAGAGAAAGAATTGTCGCCATGATAGCGAACGTAGTTAACAGCGCGGTCAACCATCGTGTGGTGTACAACGAACATTTCAGAAAGATCGTATTCACCCTTTCCTGTGCGGAGCAATTCCGATTCGAGAAAACCGAGGCTTGAGAAGCTCCAGCAAGTGCTCGAACGGTTCTGATTCTTAATGGATGTAATCGGGTTTTCTTTCACAGTAGTGAAAACGAAGCCTTCTTCTTGTGGTTTGTCTTGGGCCAATGCACTCAGACTGATCAGGCCTAAAGCGGCCAGGAGGATTGTCTTTTTCATTATTATGTCGTTTTTATTAATATTTATGCGACAAAGATAGCTGAATATCCCCAAATATGGAAATGAACGTCTATCTTTACTGCTATATTTTAGCGTTTTATTCTCGTTGTCGCAGCATTGTTTCTATATTCTTTGGGCGAAACTCCCACATATTGTTTAAAATATTTGCCAAAGAAAGACTGTGTCGGAAAATTCAGTTGGTCCGCTATCTCTTTTATGCTCAGATCAGATTCCTCCAATAATTGTTTCGCTTCGGTTATCACCATCCGTACGATCCATTGCAAGGCACTATCTCCTGTTTTCTCCTTGATGATGGCCGAGAAATAACGGGGAGTGATATGCTGCATCCTTGCATAAAAAGAGACGTCACGTTCCTTGCGATAGAAACGGAACAGAGACAGCATGAAATTCTGAAAGACAACATCTTTTTTCCCTTGTTGTAAAGGCTGCAAGGGCTGGTTGGTAAAATACATGTTTAAGATTTCATAGCAGATAGTCTGTCCCATCGATTTTATCAGTTCCAGTTTCAGATGCTGGTACTGGACATTCTCCTTCTGGCAGTCTTCCGCATTTATCCTATCCCATAGATTGTTCAGCAAATATTCAAAATGGCACATTGTTCACCGGACAAGGAGACACATGGATTTTTCCGCATAAAGAGCTGGCTTTCCACATTTATCACTTTGTTTACAATCGGTAGAATATAGTAAAAGTCCACTTCAACCATAATCCCCTCGCATCTTCACTCTTATGCAACAAGTGCACCAAGGTAGAAGCCATATAGATATAAACATCCCCGGGTTTGATATGATAATGGCAACCTTCCAAAGAGACTTCCACACTGCCGCGTTGACAATAGAAGATACCACATTTATTGAATGTCGAAATTATTTGTCCCTCTTTAAGTATTTGAAACGTATCACTGGTAAGCAGAATTCTCCGAAAAGGCATTTGTTGTTCTATCATTCTTCTGTTCTTAAATTATAAACCGGCTACAAAATAAATACAAATCGCAAAGTTTTTACCTGTATACAGACTGAAAAAGATACAAATAGAACAATTTATCATTCATTTCAACCTTTCTATCTCCTCCCTTCCCAATAACTTTGCATATGAAATACAAAAGTACGCAAATTATGAAACAGATTTATCTTATTCTGACAGGGATTTTTCTTATGCTGTTTATTTCCTGTACCCGGCACACCAAGGAAAATAAAGATTGTCAAACAGTAAAAATAGACACAGTCATTGCTGCTGATAAACAGAAATTTCTACAATTTCCGGGGAGAGTAAAAGCCGCTCAGGACATTAGTCTTTCTTTTCGGGTAAGTGGCACTATCAATAAAATATACGTGAAAGACGGGGCGCAGGTACGAGCGGGGCAGCTCCTGGCCGAATTGGATCCGACTGACTATCAGGTACAACTGGACGCTACGGAAGCTGAATACCGTCAGGTAAAGGCCGAAGCGGAAAGGGTCATGGCTCTCTATAAAGAGAACGGAACCACACCCAATGCCAATGACAAGGCTGTCTATGGACTGAAACAAATCACAGCCAAATATAAACATCATCAAGATCAGTTGGCATATACCCGCCTTTATGCTCCTTTCAGCGGATATGTACAAAAACGTTTGTTCGAAGCCCATGAGACCATAGGAGCCGGCATGCCTGTCATCTCGATGGTAAGTGCAGGTGCACCCGAGGTGGAAATCAACTTGCCGGCAGCTGAATATATCCGGCGTAACCGGTTCAACCGCTATCACTGTACATTCGATATTTATCCGGGAGAAACCTACCCGTTACAACTGATCAGTGTCACTCCTAAAGCAAATGCTAATCAGTTGTATACCATGCGACTTCAGCTAATACCCGGAAAACAGGCTGTTCCTTCTCCCGGAATGAATGCCATGGTGACTATCTTTTGCGATACAGATCGCTCCGGTACGTTATCCGTCCCTACCAGTGCCATCTTGCAGAAAGACGGAAAGTCGTATGTCTTTATCTACAATGCATCAGACCATACCGTACACAATTGTGAAGTATCTGTATTGCGGTTGACCAATGACGGGTACAGCCTTATTTCTTCTGACGGACTGCAACCCGGAGACAAAATCGTATCTTCAGGAGTACATCATATAGAAAACGGGGAAACCGTAAGAACTCTGCCTGAAATCACTCACACAAATATAGGAGGACTGTTATAATGGATATAAGTAAATGGGCATTCCATAATCGTAACCTGATTTATTTCCTGATAGCCGTCCTGATGTTCGGAGGAGCTTATTCCTGCTATCAGATGAGTAAACTGGAGGATCCGGAAATAAAGGTAAAACTTGCCATGGTGGTCACCACATATCCCGGGGCTTCGGCACATCAGGTAGAGTTGGAGGTGACCGATGTACTGGAAAAGAACATCCGCACCATGGGAAATATAGATAATATAGAAAGTTATTCTTATAATGATCTGTCACTTATACAGATTGAACTTCTGAGTACCGTGCCGGATGATGATGTGGAGCAATGCTGGGATATGCTGCGTCGCAAAGTCAATGATGCCCGGGCTTCACTGCCCGAAGGAGTCAGTGCTCCTATTGTAAAAGACGACTTCGGGAATGTGTACGGTATGTTTTACGCTTTGACCGGTGATGGTTTGTCTGATCGTGAGTTGTCGGACTATGCCGAACTGATTAAGCGTGAAGTCGGCGAACTGGAAGGGGTAGACCGGATAGATCTGTATGGAAAGCGTCTGGAGTGCATCAACATCTCTTTGTTGCAGGATCGTATGGCAAATTTGGGTGTAAAGCCTGCTGAAGTTCTTGCTACCCTGAACGGTCAAAACAAGACTACCTATACCGGCTATTATGACAATGGTGACAATCGGATCCGTGTGACTGTCAATGATAAATTCAAGACGGTAGAAGATATAGGCAAAATGCTTATTCAAGGACATGATGACGACCAACTGCGTCTGAGCGACATCGCACAAATAGAGAAAGGCTATGAAGAGCCGGTCCGTAACGAAATGTACTATGACGGTGAGCGTGCACTGGGCATTCTGATAGCCGCTACCAGTGGTTCGGACATCGTGAAAGTGGGGTATGCCGTAGAGGCCAGACTGGCTGAACTCAAGGCCGAACGTCTGCCTGCCGGGGTCGAATATCAAAAGGTATTCTACCAACGGAGCGTGTGGGCGAGTCATTGGGTACATTTGTCATCAACCTGATAGAGTCAGTCATCATCGTAGTGCTTATCCTGATGATTGCCATGGGATTTAAGAGCGGGGTTATCATAGGCATCAGCCTGGTGGTTACTGTTTTCGGTTCATTCTTGTTTCTTTATTCCGCAGGGGGAACCATGCAACGTGTATCCCTGGCTGCCTTTGTGTTGGCTATGGGGATGCTGGTCGATAATGCCATTGTCATTATCGATGGGATATTGGTAGATCTGAAAGCCGGGAAGGACCGGATGGAGCAATGACCGCCATAGGCGGCAGACTGCCATGCCGTTGCTGGGAGCTACACTGATCGCCATCATCGCTTTCTTGCCGATTTATATGTCACCGGATACGGCAGGTGTCTATACGCGCGATCTTTTTATCGTACTTGCCGTTTCTTTGCTGCTCAGCTGGGTGTTGGCGTTGGTTCATGTACGTTGATGGCTAACCGTCGTCTGCATTTTGCCGTAGAAGCCGATAGTGGTGGCAAACGGGTTTACAAGGGGAAGATTTATGCCGCATTACGTACGGCACTTTGTTTCGGATTGGCACACCGGTGGAGTTTTGTCTTTACCATGGTCGGTTTGCTGGCTCTTTCTGTTTTTGGCTATCAGTACATGCGGCAGGGTTTCTTCCCCGATATGGTTTACGATCAGCTCTACATGGAATATAAACTCCCCGAAGGAACAACTATACCCGCGTAGAACAGGATCTGAAAGAGATAGAAGCTTACTTGAAAGGGCGTAAGGAAATCACCCATGTCACAGCTTCCATCGGTGGTACTCCCGGGCGGTACAATCTGGTGAGAAGTGTAGCTAACCCGTCACTTTCTTATGGAGAACTGATCATCGACTTCACCTCTCCCGAGGAGTTGGTAGACAATATGGATGAAATTCAGCGCTATCTGTCGGCAACTTATCCGGATGCTTACATCAAACTGAAGCGCTATAACCTGATGTTCAAGAAATATCCCATTGAAGCACAATTTCTGGGACCCGATCCTGCTGTTCTTCACCAATTGGCCGACAGTGCACGCAACATCATGAAGAATACCCCCGAAGTATGTCTTATCACTACCGATTGGGAGCCTCAAATACCTGTCCTGACCATTGAATATGACCAACCTGCCGCACGCGCACTGGGTTTGAGCCGCAGTGATGTCAGTATGTCTTTATTGACTGCTGCCGGTGGCATTCCTATCGGATCTTTTTATGAAGGCATACATAAGAACAATATCTATCTGAAATGTCTGGATAAGGAAGGACAACCGATAGAGGACTTGGGCAATACACAAGTCTTTTCTGCCTTACCATCCTTGGGCGGGTTGTTGAACGAGGAGACCATGGTCAAGTTGAAGACTGGTACTCTTTCTAAAGAAGACTGGTAGAAGTATGATGGGGAGCACCCCGTTGCAGCAAATCAGCAAAGGAATCGATATTCGTTGGGAGGACCCTGTAGTGCCCCGTTACAATGGACAACGCAGTCAGCGTGTACAATGCTCGCCTGCTCCGGGCATTGAAACGGAGAAGGCACGATTGACCATTGCGGATAAGATAGAGCAGATACGGTTGCCGACGGGTATTCATTGGTGTGGCAAGGTGAAAAGATAGCCAGCGACCAATCCATGAAGTATTTGTTCAAGAACTTCCCCTTAGCGATAATCCTGATGATCGCTATTCTGATTATGTTGTTCAAGGATTACCGTAAACCCATTATTATCTTCTGTTGCCTGCCGATGATATTCGTAGGGGTAGTGGCCGTGATGCTGCTTACCGGAAAGGTTTTCAACTTTGTAGCCATTGTGGGAACACTGGGACTGATTGGTATGTTGATTAAGAACGGCATTGTGCTGATGGATGAAATCACCTTGCAGATTAATGCCGGTATAGAACCGGTCACCGCGTTGATAGACAGTTCGCAAAGCCGTCTCCGTCCCGTAATGATGGCATCGCTCACCACTATTCTGGGGATGATTCCATTGCTGTCCGACGCTATGTTCGGTTCACTGGCAGCAGCCATTATGGGAGGGTTGCTATGCAGTACACTTATCACACTGCTTTTTATACCCATATTATATGCTTTATTCTTCAAGATAAGAAACGACTGATTAAAAAACGAGAACTGATGAAAAAGATAATTATACTTTCTCTTTGCTTTATGTTGTCGGACTTCTGTGCTCCGGCATTCGCACAGGAGACACTCAGCCTGCAAGAGTGTCGCGAAATGGCATTGAAATACAATAAAGAAATGGCGGCCTCCATTAAACAGACGGAAAGCACCCACTACACAGCCAAAAGTTACAAAGGGAACTTTTTCCCCAATTTTACAGCCAGCGGCACCGGACTTTACAGTAATGCCGACGGAAGTTACGGGATAGCCGGTGGCAATCTGCCCACTTTCCTGCCCGATGCGACCGGACAACTCATACCTAATGGCGGCTTTGCCTATTTTCCGGGTATCAACCTGGATTATAAGATAGGATGGGTCTATATGGGAGGGATACAGTTGGAACAGCCGCTTTATATGGGTGGCAAGATCACTGCTGCCTACAAGATGTCGGTACTGGGAAAACAGATGGCGCAGATGAATGAAACCCTGACTGCTACCGAAGTGATTCTGAAAACCGATCAGGCTTATGCTCTTGTCGTGAAAGCCAAAGAGATGAAGGTAGTAGCCGATGCCTATCATACGGTACTTACCGAGCTGAAGAAGAATGTAGAAAGTGCATACAAACACGGTCTGAAACCACAAAACGATGTATTGAAGGTACAGGTCAGGCTGAACGAGAGCGAGCTGGCTGTTCGTAAGGCGGAGAATGCGTTTCGGCTGGCTACCATGAACTTGTGTCATCTCATTGGAAAGCCATTGACTGCCGACATCCATGTTTCCGGTAACTTTCCGGAGATAGAGCAGGGATTGGAAATTCAGGTATTGGATATCACTGCCCGTCCTGAATATACTATTCTGGATAAACAAGTTGCCATAGCCAAACAGCAGGTGAAACTGAACCGCAGTGAATTGTTGCCCAAAATCGGTATCAAAGGTTCTTATGATTATGTACATGGTTTGGAACTGAATGACAAGAATTTCCTGGACAATGCCAGTTTTTCCGTCCTGCTCAATGTCAGCATACCGCTTTTCCATTTCGGTGAACGGAGCAACAAAGTACGTGCAGCCAAGGCCAAGCTGGAACAGACCCGCCTGCAACAGCAAAGTCTGAACGAGCAGATGTTGCTGGAACTAACCCGGGCGGCCAATAATCTTGATGAGGCGAAACTGGAAAGCGAGCTTGCCGACCGTTCTCTCCAACAGGCCGAGGAAAACAGGCGTGTCAGCAAAAACCAATATGAAGTGGGATTGGAAACCCTTTCCGACCATCTGGAAGGACAAGCTTTATGGCAACAGGCATACGAAACGAAAGTGAATGCACATTTCCAGCTTTATCTGAATTATGTGGCTTATTTGAAAGCGGCAGGTATATTATATAATAAGATTAATTTATAAAAACTTAAACCGATGAAAAAGAATCTTTATTGGATGGCAGCAGCATTCATCACTTTAACTGCTGTAGGTTGTACAAATGCGAAGAAAGCCGATGTATCTGCGGCAGGCAGCGATACCACACAAGTGGTAGATATGCATACTGCCGAAACCTCTCTCGATTACTATGGAGTTTACAAAGGTACGGTTCCGGCTGCCGATTGTCCGGGCATAGAACTGACCCTGACATTGAAGAAGGATCGCACCTATACGTATCATTGGGCTTATATTGACCGTAAAGATGCCGATTTCGATGAAACCGGTACGTTTACGGTGAAGGATAATCTGCTTACGCTTATTGAAAAAGGAGGCGAAGTGTCTTACTTCAAAGTGCAGGAAGGCAGCCTGGTGATGCTGAACAATGAGAAACAGCCTGCTACCGGTACTTTGGCCGATGCCTATGTATTAAAGCAGGAAGAGGTGTTCCTCGATTGATTTATTGGATCTTCGCCCGGTAGGTCCGTTCCGAAAAGGTAAAATTGAAAAAGAGTGTGACTCCCCGTTCCGTTGCATGCCGTTGGGCAGATGAAGCTGGTCGCTGTATTTCACTCCCAGGGAGAGAACGTTGCCGTTGTACAGAGTGAAGTTGCTTCCTGCACTGACATAGTAGTTGGTTGCTTTCTTCTTCTGAATGACTATATAAGAGTTGCTGACGCCCGCTCCGAGTAACAGTTTCACCGGATTCCGGTAAATATTGCCTGCCGTATAGGCTGTGCCTGCCGACAATCGGTGTTGGTTCTCGAAGCGGACGTTGCTTTGTGATGACTTCATACGACTCCAATCCGTATATTTATATTCAACTGTCAGCGTCCAGTGCGGACTGTTGTATGCAAGTCCCGCTCCCACAAACTGGGGGAGGCATTGGCGCACATGGCGTTGGCTTTCGTCAATCGATTCGTTGCCCGATGTGCTGCTTACCGACAAGGTATTGTCTTGTGCCAGGTCTTGCGAATATCCGTATACAGCTCCTGCCACGAGGTACTTATTCCGGCTCAGTGAAAATTTGTATTGCAAGCCGAAGTCAGCATAAAAGGCATGCTTGTATGAGCTTTCTTCCACATTGATACTTCCCTGGGTTTCTGTCTGTTTGATGGTCCCGGTTACGTAGGAAAGGTTAGCGCCGACAGAAAATCCCTTGAAAAGCCGATAGCTGTACTGATTCCCATTTTAGACAATCCGCCTTCGCCTTCGAAGAGTGACGATACGGTGGAACTGCCGGTTCCCGTGATGTCCTGATCCAGTGTGATGGCATAGCCTACACTACTGACCGGTGCCATGAACACGGCTCCATACCAGCGTGGAGTGATGCGGCAACCGATGCTCAGGTTGTTCAGGTTACCTACCAGCGAGTGATTGCTCGTCCCGGTTTGTGTATATACCTTGTAAGCTCCCATTACTCCGGCGTCTATCAGGAAACGTTGTCCCTCGATGGCGGTAAGTGAGGCCGGATTGGCTGTATTCAGGAAGTTGTAGCTTTGCAAGGCAATTCCTGCTCCACCCAGTCCGGAGTATTGTCCGCCTTCTCCGGTGGAGAGTTCGCCCAGTCCGAACATGGAAGTCGGGGAGTTGGTGGTATTTTGACTATATATTAATAAAGTGGAGTGGCAAAGAGTAAGCAATAGAATCAGGTTTCTTTTCATGGGTTATATGTTTTATAAAGTAGGGTTAGTTTCACGGGATTGCTGTCCGGATGTCCGGCATCCCCGAATACGACTCCGTTCAGGGTAGTGAAGAATAAGTTGTCCGGGAGCATCAGTTGAAGAATCTTCCGGTTGTATCCTACCGTTCCCAGATTGCTTTGCAGGAAAGAGGTGATATCGAAAGAGTAATAGGTATCTTCTCCCATCATTTCATCTGTCACCAGGCTTCCGGTTTGTACGGAACTGCCTGAAATATCAGTCACTACATCTTCCGTCACATTGTTTTCATCGGCTGTATACAGTGTCAGCGATTCGGGAAGGGGATACTGTTTGCCATAAGTTCCTTTTACCGGATATAGCCGGAGCAGGGCGCTTTCGATGGTCACCAGCCTGCCTTCGGCACGCAGGTCATTGAGAAATGGAAAATCAATATTGATATACATGCCGGTCAACCCTTGCAGATAGGACTGGTGCTCCGATTTTTCTGAAGGAAGCCCGTTGTTGAGTCCGCTTTGCAAAGAGGAGAGTGCGGTCCGGTTGCGGTCACAACTGACCTGGTTGAACCTCAGATCGCTGTTGGGTAAAAAATCGGCGGACAGTTCCGTGGCATCCGTTTCCGTCTGATGATAATAGAGAGTGATGCATAAGCTTGAGTCGTTCACCATGAAACCGTTGACACAATTTCCCCCTTCTTCGGGAATAAATGCGATACCTTTGAAATAGTCGCGGAAATACTCTTGCGACTCCATCTCACGTGAACCGGCCTGGAAATGTTCGAACCACTCGACTCCCCATTCGTCGGGGAGGCGGATTTCATGTTCCGGATTGTTTCGCCCGGGGTGGGGGTGAAAGTAAAGGAAGCCAGGGGAGTGGAGTGATAGGACACCTTCGAAGTAGTGTACAGATAACCTTCGTCCAATGACAGATTCTCCGATAGACTGTGCAGTGAGATACGTTGCGGACTCAGGGTATCTCCCAGATAGTTACCCGATGAATAGAACCGGATGGTAATGGAGTCGAATCTGTAGTCGGCATTTTCACTGAATGAAACTGTCGGTACGTCATATTCGGCATAGAAAGCAGCCTTTATCTTTCCCCAGACGGGATCGTCAATGGTTCCTATCTGGCAGACAGTGTCACCCGATGTGGCAAGAGAGTCACTCAGGATAGTGCTGAGGCGTACGGTACAGGTATCGGTTTGTATGGTTCGCAGGGAGCTTTCCACCCATTTACCTCCCGCCGTCGACAGTTCGTCACGACAAGAGGCGAGGAGTGATATCAAAAGAGTGATAAAAAACAAGGATAAGTTTTTTCGTTTCATGAATCGGATCATTTTTGCCGCAAAAGAAGACGATTTATTGTCCCTGTAAAAAAGGATCGACTAATCGGAACGATTTATCGACTTCATTTTCGTTGGTAGAGAGAATGTGCCTGTTAGTCGATCCTTTTTTTTGCGCTTACCGATGTCGCCTACATTTGCGGTCAGTAATTAACGATTAAAAAAACAGAATAAAAGAATGACTGGAATAGAAAAAACAGTAACGAATAGGTCGGGGGCCGGAGTTTTGGGTACGTTTGTGCCATACTTTTTGGCTTGTGCGCCTGTACGGAAGATGCTTCCTATACGGCAGGAGTCTGGTATCGCCGTTCGGACTTCGACGGGGTGGCACGTACCGATGCTGCCGGTTTCACGATTGGCAACAAAGGATATATCTGTGGAGGTTACAACGGGAAAACAACCCGTCTGGCCGATACCTGGGAGTATGACATCGACAATGACTGGTGGACGCAACGTGCCGATATGCCCGGTACGGTTCGGAATGCCGCTACAGGTTTCCCGGTGGGGAATAAAGGGTACATCACTACCGGTTACAATCCCGATCAGAAGTATCTGGCCGATACGTGGGAGTACGATCCGGAGACAAATACCTGGCGGCAAATGGATGACTTCAAAGGGGGAGCCCGTTATTATGCCCTTGGGTTTGGCATTGATAATTATGGCTATGTAGGTACCGGTTACAATGATAACTATTTGAAGGACTTTTATCGATTCGATCCTACTGCGGCAGCCGGTTCGCAATGGACTATCGTGAATGGTTTCGGTGGACAAAAGCGTCAGGGAGCCACAGCCTTTGTGATCGATGGAAAAGCCTATGTCTGTGGAGGACAGAACAACAATTCCGATGTGTCGGACTTTTGGCGTTTCGATCCTTCTGCCGCCACGCCGTGGACACAACTGAGAGATATTGCCAATACCAGCGATGATGATTATGATGACGATTATACTTCTATTGTCCGTTCTTACGGAGTCAGTTTTGTGATCGATGGAAAAGCGTATCTGACTTTGGGCTCTACTGCCGGAGGAAGTTATTATTCGAACTATTGGATCTATGATCCTGAAACCGATCTTTGGGAAGGAGACGACCTGACAGCGTTTGAAGGCAGTACACGCATCCATGCTGTCTGTTTTTCTACCGGAACCCGGGGGATCATTGCGACAGGCGGCAGTGGATCGAGTTCATACTTTGATGACACTTGGGAGTTGAAGCCTTATGAATATGAAGAAGAATAAGAGCATACTTTGGCTGACTCTCGCTATCTGCATGCTGATACCCTTCTTCTTATACCATCGGCATGAGGCTTGTAGGTATAGTCTCCAAATAATTGAAACGGAGAATGAAGGCGGATATGGTTACCGGATTCTTTGTGGCGACCGGGTAGTGATCTGCCAGCCATACATACCTTCACTTCCCGGACGGAAAGGGTTTGCTTCGGAAGAAGATGCCCGGAGAGTCGGAAATCTGGTACTGGAAAGGATACGGTCGGGAAGTGATTTCACGATATCGGCTTCCGACTTGGAGCAGGTGACGGAAACAAATGGATTCCTTTACAGGGCTCACTGAAAATCGATATTTGAAAATGTATTTGCAAACAGGAGAATGAAAAGCGATACCTTTTGGTCTTTATAAGGCAAGTTCAAGGTTTCTTTTTGATAGGTTTCGAAGCACTGCCCCGTTGGTTTTAAATTAACGGGGCTTACCTTTTAAACCAAAACACCTTTGATTTAAAACCTATTTTTGTATTTGTATAGTGCTGATTTTGAGTCTGGTATGGTTCTGTGCCGTCACGAATCGGTTTCATCCCGGTCTTCGCCTGCTTTGTCTGCTCTGTGGTGAAAATATTCATTTCGAATAGATTTAAACTTACTCTAAAACTATTTTTTATTTTGGTTTGTTTTATCTTTGCATAGACACACTTCACAAAAAAATATGCTTGTATGCAGAGAGCCAAAAAGAATTATCTTATTTATGCGGTTATGTTGCTCCTTTTCGGGGCGCTTATTTACATGGCTATCGAGGAGGGAGATCGTTTTTCACACCATGCGGTAGCATCGTCAACTGTCGCAGAAGACACTCCTTTCACTATGTTTTGTCAGTTTGTCACCGACAACTTACATCATCCCTTGAGTATATTGCTGATACAGATCATTGCTGTCCTGCTGATGGTAAGGCTTTTCGGCTTTCTGTTCAAGCACATCGGGCAGCCCGGGGTGATTGGTGAGATTGTGGCGGGTATTGTGTTGGGGCCTTCTGTGTTAGGCTATTTTTTCCCGGATGTGTTTCAAGCCCTTTTTCCTCCCGAATCTCTTACCAATCTGGAGTTGCTGAGCCAGGTCGGACTGGTTCTTTTCATGTTCGTAATCGGGATGGAACTAGACTTAGCGTACTCAAAAACAAGATAAACGAAACATTGGTCATCAGCCATGCGGGTATATTGGTTCCGTTCT
>ENA-OQIG01000096-OQIG01000096.1-human-gut-metagenome-genome-assembly--contig:-NODE-96-length-49767-cov-5.510012_pt1 | contig 49767 bp, 54 predicted proteins | sample MGYA00242576_ERZ504741 | MGnify/ENA primary metagenome ERZ504741 (study PRJEB26092, sample SAMD00036436) | human gut metagenome | host: Homo sapiens | study: EMG produced TPA metagenomics assembly of... | reverse complement strand
TGTCCCCAACGTGATGCCGCTGATCTTAAGTGTTTTCTTTACCTGTCTGTTCATTATCATCCCTCTATCCTGCAATTCTTTTACCGCAATCTCCAGTTCATCATACCACTCCTTACCGAATTTACGAATCAACGGCTCCTTCAGGAAGCGATAGACCGGGACATTCTCCTTTTTACCCAACAATACAGCAGCCTTACATACATCCCAACGATGATAATTCACTGCCTGATAAGGTCCGTAATTGCCTACCCGTATAGGATACAGATGGCAAGACACCGGTTTATAAAAGTCTGTTTTTCCTCCCCGATATGCTTTCTCGATGGCGCAATAGCAATACCCCTTTTCATCGTAACAAGTAAATACACAGTCTTTGCCATTCACAATGGAGGTCACCAGATCACCGTCCCGATCGGTATATACCACGCCTTGCTTATCTATTACCGCACGAGCTTCGGGCGACAGTTCATCCCAAACAACCGGAAGCACCTCTTCCAATTTCTCCACCTCTTCCGGTTCTACCGGAGCCCCGGCATCACCTTCAATGCAACACTCACCTTTACAGGCATCCAAGTTGCACACAAACTTCTCGCGAAGCACATCCAGGCTCACAACAACGTTGTCTATTTGAATCATAATTATCGGTTTATATTATACAAGTTACCTAAGTGTAAATAGAAGGAATCTCTCAAGTTTTTCATACTCTTAAAGAGATATTCAGATCTGATAGTAAAGCCACCTGAGTTTGATAGATTATCATGTAAATTAGAATATTGACAAACAAATAATTAGCGATAAAATTTATAATCTTATAGTGGCTAATTGCATAACAGATCATCTATTATCACTACGTTTATTAAAGACAAAGTTACAGAAATATATGGTTCGACAGATCGTTTTCGCCGGGAATTTGCATAACAAGAAGATAAAACGTATCCTAAAAGACAAAAACAATTACGCTTTCTCATGCCGGATACGAATCATCTGCAATCATGACACAGGATATGTAATGATAATCATCCGCTCACCACTCTCTTCGAGTAACTGATAGCTACCTTGGAAAGATTCTAAGTACAGCCGATTGATGGTATGCAAAACATCAAACTCCTTTTCACTTTCGGCAGTCATAAAAATGGGGCTGTTTACAACTTTAATTTGCAAACAATCCTCGCTTGGGCGGGACAAGATGAATTTCACCCTGAAAAGCCCCTCACTTTCTTCGGGATATTTTAGCACAGAAGCAAGCATTTTCATAAACCGGTTGGTATCCACATCGATCAGCAGCATATCCGGTTCCGTGTGGAAATCAACTTTCGTTCTATTTTCGGTTTGCATCTCCACCATCAGCCTGGCATCGGTACATAACTGAACCACATCATACTCCTCTACCACAAACTTCATCATTCCCGATTCTAATCGGGCAAGGTCCAGCACATTGAATATCAGACCAATCAGTTTGAAGCACACTTCTTGATTGTTGCAGAATACTCCTGCTGTTTTTCCTGTTTCAAATTCGTCTCCCGGCACAGGCGGTCAGACAATTCCACCACAGTATCCAGAGGAACCCGTATTTCATCTGTAATGTTCCGCAAAAAAACCTCTTTCATCTTATCGGTTGCTACGACCACGGCATACGATTCCGCCATTTCCTTCTGAGATTTCACCAACTCTCCCCGAATCCGGATCAAGCGTATCACTCCCCACACCAACAAAACAACAAACAGAGACAATCCTACTACCGCCACTTGCAAAAAGCGCTTCTCTCCCAATTCTTTGTCAAGCAAAGCTTTCCGGATACGATAGTTGGCCTCCACCGTCTCTTCATTCATCCGCAAAGTAGCTTTATTTACAGAATCGCACATCACAGCCGCTGTTTTATAAGTCCGGGCAGCCTCTTCATATCGGCCGGCATCCACATAGGCATCTCCCATTATTCTCCGAATCTCGATCTCATACATAGGCTGAGTACCCTTAAAAGCAGCCAATGTACGTTCAAATTCAGGGAAACATCGTTCCCAGTCCTGTCTTAAATAATAATATCCCGCCCAAGAAAAGTGATAATTGACTGCTGTAGCCGAAAAACAGTCATCATCATAAAATTTGGCAGCTTCATTGAGATGTATCCACAAAGGATCTGCGTCGACCATGCCCAGATAAATCTTGCAATACATCAACTCGATGGTCAACAGAGTAGATCTGTACACTCCAAGCATAGACGGCTTTTTCTTAATTACTCCGTCAATCAATTGCCGTTGTGCTTTCAATTCTCCAAGAGCCTCCTTATATTTATCTTTCAGGTAATAGGAACTCGCCAGATATCCATGTACCATGAGTTTGTCCCCGAAAGTCGTTCCTTCAATCTCAAGTGCCTTCAGATACTGTTCGATTGCTTTTTCCGTATTTCGCGCGAAAACATACGACTTTCCCTCCGTGATATATGACAAAAACACTCCACGGTCGACATGCAAACGCACAGCTTCTTCACGCATCTTTCTCGATTCAAGAATGGCATACTCCGTGTCCCCCTCCGATCCCTTCAACTGGAGCACATAATGCAAAGCCAGAAAATAGTTGTCAAATTTCTTATAACGATAACACGCTTCCCTCAGGGTGGCACACGTCTTTTCCATATTCTCACCGTCCATCCTGAACGTATAGTAACGAAAAATCCCGTATTGGAGTTCCAACTCACCCTCCACATCTTTTATCTCCCGGGCAAACACCAATGCCGAATCCAGTAACTCCAACGCCCAGCTTTCTTTAACGTGTCCCATTGCAGCCTCTTTCGCAAAAACGGTCCGAGTGGTGTCGGCAGGCATCGACCGATAGACATGAAAGATACTGTCACGCAGTACACGATCACCCGAATTGGCAGCCGACATAAACAAGGCGGCACCGACCAAACCAAACAATAGAACAACCAGTCTCTTCATCGGTTTTCCTCCTGTTTCAAAGGGTGAGTAAAAATAAAACGGGCCCCTTTGCTATAAGTGGAGTCAACCCGGATGTCTCCTCCCATACGATTAATGATCAGCTTACAGATAGACAGCCCCAGCCCTGTACCCTGGATGCCTTCATTGAGTTTTTCAAACCGACCGAATACAGCCTCTTGATTTTCAAGGGGAATTCCACACCCGGTATCCGTTACCATAAACTCAGGTACCCCGACTTCATTTATCCGCAGTGTCAATGTGATATATCCCTCCTTCGTAAATTTTGTGGCATTGACCAGTAGGTTGATCAATACTTGCTGGAGCCTGCACGGATCAGTTTCCATTTCCAAAGCAGACAATTCTGTCTCAAAAATCATCTCCGCAGAAGTCTGTTTGATATTTCTCAGCATCTCCACCACATTCCGGCATAAAGCCACCACCTCATGCGGAACCACGGAGAATCTCATATTTGCCACATCCAGACACGAAACATCGACTACGTCATTTACCAAATGCAACAATAAATCGGAGTTTAACCTGATCACGTCATTACACTGCGCACGAACTTCATCGTCAATTCCCGGAGTAATCAAAATTTCAGAGAAACCTGCCAACGCATTTAAGGGAGTTTTTATCTCATGGCTCATATTGGAAAGAAATACGCTCTTATTACGAACAGACTCTTCGGCCAGCCTTTTTGCCTTTTGCAACTCTTCTCTGGAAAATAGAAGTTTTCTCTCCGCTCTCCTCAAATAGAGAAGTCCTACGAATAACAAAACGACCAGACATAGAATGGTGATAAACACCAATTTCCATATTTTCTTCTGCTGCATTCCGTTTTGTAAGTCCAACTCGTCAATGGAATATTGTTCACGCATATCCTCAACATGCCGGCCGGCATAATCCACAAACAAAGAATCTCCTTTCGTAATCAATTCCTTATATGTCAGTGCTGCATCCTGAAAATCCTTCTCTTGCATTTTCTGCTCTGCACGATGCCAGTTTATGCTATCCACAGCCCACTTTTCAGAAGCAAGGGATACGGACAATCCACATACAACGAACATCCCTGACAATATAAGCTGTTTCATCTTTATATTTTGTGTAAGGTTAGCAAAGATAACTCATTAAATATGAAGCAACAAGCATTTAGATAAAAAAGAAGTGTCTTCAAGAGGTATAAGCCTCCCGAAAACACTTCATTTTATGCTGATAGCTATTGTAGTAAAAAGCTATTAATTATTTAATCAAATTGCAACCTGTCATCTCAGCCGGTTGAACCATATCCAAAATATGCAGGATGGTAGGCGCCACATCTGCCAAACGTCCGTCTGCCACTTTCGCTTCTTTATTCTCTGTCACGTATACACAAGGTACAGGATTCAAAGAGTGAGCCGTATTCGGGGTACCGTCTTCATTCAAAGCATGGTCAGCGTTACCATGATCGGCAATGATGATAGCTTCGTAACCTTGAGCTTTGGCTGCTTCAATGGTATCTTTCACACACGCGTCTACGGCAACTACCGCTTTCTCGATAGCTTCGTAAATACCGGTATGACCTACCATATCACCATTGGCATAGTTCACCACGATAAAGTCATATTTATTCTCGTTGATGGCAGCCACCAGTTTATCTTTCACTTCATAGGCACTCATCTCCGGTTTCAAGTCGTAAGTTGCAACTTTCGGAGACGGAACCAGGATGCGGTCTTCGTTATCATACGGAGTTTCACGACCACCGTTAAAGAAGAATGTTACGTGAGCATATTTCTCTGTTTCGGCAATGTGAAGCTGTTTCTTTCCGTTAGCAGCCAGATACTCGCCCAACGTATTAGCCACGTTTTCCTTATCGAACAAGATATGCACACCCTTGAACGAAGCATCGTACGGAGTCATACAGTAGTACTGCAATCCCGGTATTGTGTGCATGCCTGCTTCCGGCATATCCTGTTGGGTCAAAACTACAGTCAGCTCTTTGGCACGGTCGTTACGGTAGTTGAAGAAGATCACCACGTCACCTTCTTTGATAGTACCGTCTACACCGGCATTCACAATCGGTTTGATAAACTCGTCCGTTACCCCTTCATCATAAGATTCCTGCATAGCCTGCACCATGTCGGTAGCTTTCTTACCAATGCCGTTTACCAGCAGGTCATACGCTTCTTTCACACGTTCCCAGCGTTTGTCACGGTCCATAGCATAATAACGGCCAATGATGGAAGCCACTTTACCGGCAGACTTGGCGCAATGCGCTTCCAGTTGTTCGATAAAGCCTTTACCGCTCTTCGGGTCTGTGTCACGTCCATCCATAAAGCAATGAACGAAAGTGTTCTCAATATTATATTCTTTAGCAATATCGCAAAGTTTGAACAGATGGTCCAGAGAGCTATGTACGCCACCATCCGAAGTCAGTCCCATAAAATGAACATTCTTTCCGTTTTCTTTTGCGTAAGAGAAAGCTGAAACGATCTCCGGGTTCTTCAGGATGCTGTTGTCACGACAAGAGAGGTTGATTTTCACCAAATCCTGATAAACTACGCGTCCTGCGCCGATATTGAGGTGACCCACTTCCGAGTTACCCATCTGTCCGTCGGGCAAACCTACGTTTTCACCGCTGGCCTGTAACTGAGAGTGAGGATAGGTCTCCATCAGATAATCCCAGTAAGGAGTAGCAGTGTTGAAGATTACGTCATCTTTCCCGTGGTCGCCTAATCCCCAACCATCAAGAATCATTAAAAGGGCTTTCTTACTCATAATATTCTAAAATTAAATTGTCGTTCTATTTTTCGGGTGCAAAGGTACAAAAAAGTTAATTACGAACACGTTTAATCTATGTTAAGCAATCTCCCCGCCGGACAAAAAGGAAGAAAAAATGCCGCAGATTTGAAATGATTTCCTTATTTTTGCGCCGCTTTAAAAATAAAACAGAATATGGACGATTCAAACCCGCGAACGTACAACAGTATTAACTAACACGAACAGAGTCATTCTGCGGTAATGCCTCTGCTCGGACATTAACAAACGAAAGGAGGCAATAAGATGCGAACATATCTTTATTGTGAGGCCGGCTTTGTGGAAAAAGCACAATGGCTTCCTAACAGCTGGGTCAATGTAGTATGCCCGGACAGCAGTGATTTCAAATTCCTGACCGAAACCCTGAAAGTTCCTGAATCTTTTTTAAATGACATTGCCGATACCGACGAACGTCCGCGTACGGAAACGGAAGGCAACTGGTTGCTGACCATACTGCGTATACCGGTCCAGAACGCTCAAAGCAGTATCCCTTATACCACCGTACCCATCGGCATCATCACCAACAATGAAATCATTGTTTCTGTGTGCTACCATCAGACGGATATGATTCCCGATTTCATCGAACATACCCGCCGGAAAGGCATCGAAGTACGCAATAAGCTCGACTTGATTTTCCGACTGATCTACTCTTCGGCTGTCTGGTTCCTGAAGTATCTGAAACAGATAAATATAGACATCACCGCTGCCGAGAAGGAACTGGAGCGAAGCATCCGAAACGAGGACCTGCTGCGATTGATGAAGTTACAGAAGACACTGGTCTATTTTAATACTTCCATTCGTGGCAATGAAGTGATGATCGGCAAGTTGAAAACCATCTTCCAGGATACCGATTATCTGGATGAAGAGTTAGTGGAGGACGTGATCATTGAACTGAAGCAGGCATTCAATACGGTCAACATCTACAGTGACATTCTCACCGGAACCATGGACGCCTTTGCATCCATCATCTCCAATAATGTGAATGCGATCATGAAACGTATGACAAGTCTTTCCATTACATTGATGATCCCCACGTTAATAGCCAGTTTCTATGGCATGAACGTAGACATACATCTTGAGGAGATGCCTCATGCCTTCCTGCTGATCATCCTGGTATCCGTATTCCTGTCTGCCCTCTCCTTTGTGATCTTCAGGAAGATAAAGTGGTTTTAAGGAAAGTCTATTTTGAGAACAATTCCAACTGTCCGTCGCCCAACAGATTGAAAGTCATGCGATGATACGGAGTAGTACCGTGCCCGGCAATAGCCGCACGGTGCTTTTTCGTAGGATAACCTTTGTTATGCTCCAGTCATAACATGGGAATTCCTGATGCAGCCTGTTCATGTAGTCATCACGATAAGTTTTGGCAAGGATAGAAGCAGCAGCTATCGAAAGATATTTGCCATCTCCCTTTATAACAGTAGTATGAGGTATGTCAGGGTACTTCTTGAAACGGTTTCCATCGATCAGCAGATGCTGAGGACGGGTTTTCAGCCGGTCTACCGCCCGGTGCATGGCGAGAAACGATGCATTCAGGATGTTTATCTTATCAATCTCTTCGGGCGAAACAATGCCGATGGCCCAGGCAACCGCATCCCGCTCAATCACTTCGCGCAAAGCATATCGCTGCTTCTCCGACAACTGCTTGGAGTCATTCAACAATTCATTCTCAAAATCTTTCGGTAAGATAACGGCAGCAGCATAAACCGCACCTGCCAGACAACCGCGTCCGGCTTCATCACAACCGGCTTCTATCAGTCTTCGTTTAACCAGGGTAAGAGCATCGTTTCTTTTATTTAACACGGCAAATGTAATCAATTAAACGGAAATGAACAAAAGATGAAGAAGAAGGCAAGCATTCGTTATGCCATCAGCCGTTTTGCATTGAATCAGAACTCACATTCGCCACAGATCCACACGGATGAATATCGCCAACTATCAATAGATTAAGCTCGTTCGATGAAACTCCATGTTACTCTGTGGTGAATGATGTCCCTTCTCAGAACAGGCTCCAGGCAACAGTTAATCCTGCCATAACAATAGCAACCATGCTCATCAGTTTAATCAGGATATTCAGGCTCGGGCCGGACGTATCTTTAAATGGATCCCCTACCGTATCACCTACCACAGTAGCCTTGTGCACCTCGCTACCTTTACCTCCAAAATTGCCTTCTTCCACATACTTCTTCGCATTGTCCCATGCTCCACCGGCATTGGCCATGAAGATAGCAAGTACAAAACCACTACTCAGTCCGCCAATCAACAGTCCCAATACACCGGGAACACCAAATATCAGTCCGGTAAGGATTGGAGCAATGATGGCAATCAGAGAAGGCACTACCATTTCCCGCTGTGCTCCTTTTGTAGAAATAGCAACGCAACGTTCGTAGTCCGGTTCGGTTTCCCCGGTCAGGATACCTTTCATTTCACGGAACTGGCGGCGTACTTCATCTACCATATGTCCGGCAGCACGTCCGACTGCATTCATAGTCAGACCACAGAACAGGAATGCCATCATCGAACCGAGAAACATACCGGAAAGTACCTTTGGATTCATCAAATTTACCTCATAATAGTTCATAAAATCCACAAAGGTAGCATTGGCCGTACTGATCGTGTCTCCATTTGGAAAAGTAAGTTCCAAATTACCAAGACGAGTCAACCCAATGCGGATCTCCTCAATATAAGAAGCTAGCAATGCCAACCCCGTAAGAGCAGCCGAGCCAATGGCAAAACCTTTTCCGGTAGCAGCCGTTGTATTTCCCAACGAATCGAGCGCATCGGTGCGTTTACGCACCTCCTTACCCAAAGAGGACATCTCCGCATTGCCACCGGCATTGTCGGCTATCGGACCGTAAGCATCCGTAGCAAGCGTAATGCCCAATGTAGAAAGCATACCGACAGCAGCAATACCGATGCCGTAAAGTCCCATTCCCACATTATTGAAATCAAAACCGGAAGCCAACAGATAGGAAGCAATAATACCGATTACCACCGCCACCACAGGAATAGCTGTGGACAACATGCCGAGTCCTATACCCGAAATGATGACTGTAGCAGGCCCCGTTTTGCCACTTTCACTCAATTTCTGAGTAGGCCGGTAAGATTGGGAAGTATAATATTCTGTCGAACGGCCGATAACAATACCCACAACCAATCCTACAACTACCGCACAAGAAATCCACATCCAATTGTCCAATTGTAATAACCACAAGATAAAAAAAGTGGCTGCTACAATCAAAGCCGAACTCAGGTTTGTCCCCCAAGCCAGCGAACCAAGCAGATCTTTCATGGTAGCATTCTCTTTAGTACGTACTGAAAAAATACCGATTATAGAAAGAATGATGCCGATAGCGGCAATCAACATCGGAGCTATTACAGCTTTAAACTGCATAACCGTATCGCCCGTATGAATAAAGGCGGCCGCACCCAAAGCAGCCGTTGCCAAAATGGAACCGCAATATGACTCGTATAAATCGGCACCCATTCCTGCCACGTCACCCACATTATCACCTACATTATCAGCAATGGTGGCAGGGTTACGCGGATCGTCCTCGGGAATACCGGCCTCAACTTTCCCCACAAGATCGGCTCCCACATCGGCAGCCTTTGTATAAATGCCACCTCCCACACGGGCAAAAAGCGCCTGCGTGCTGGCGCCCATACCAAAAGTCAGCATTGTAGTAGTGATGATACAGAGTTTATGAGTGGGTGTCAGCACATCGGCAGGTATCGCCCAATTGAGCAACAGATACCAAAAAGAGATATCGAGCAGTCCCAGGCCGACCACTACCAGTCCCATCACAGCTCCGCTTCGGAAGGCTATTCGCAATCCGGCATTCAATGACGTGCGAGCAGCATTAGCCGTACGCGCCGATGCGTAAGTAGCTGTTTTCATTCCCAAAAAGCCGGAAAGACCGGAAAAGAAACCTCCGGTCAGGAAAGCTATCGGTACCCAGGCATTCTGCACCTGAAAACCATAAGCCATTACAGAGAACAGAATCACCAGTCCGAGAAATACCCAGCCAACGATTTTATACTGTTGTTTCAGATAAGACATAGCGCCCCGACGCACGGCAGCGGCAATCTTAATCATTTGTGGAGTACCTTCACTCTCCTTCATCATTTGTTTATGAAAATAGAGCGCAAAACAGAGAGCCAGAACAGAGGAAAACGGAACAAGCCAAAAAAGAATGCTATCCATAGACGTACAATATTTAGAGGTTTAACGAAAGCCTAAAAGTATTGAATCTAAACGAGATAACCAAATATTTTCGACTTTTGCTGATCTCCCGCCTCTAAAAAACGAATACAGGCACTATGCACTTTATTTCTCTTCCTTCTTCACATAGAATGCCGGACAACGGCTATTCAGGAAAATGATTTTACCTTCGCGGAAAGTCAGTCTGCCATAACGTTTATAAAGTAATTTTCGGTGTTGTTCATCGGAAGCCCCTTTTCGCTCCACCAATGAGTCGGACATCACAAACCCGGTACTACTTAATTTTAGGGTATACCAGATACGAGGATTCTTATCACGGGTCACCCGACGTCTATTCACCCGATAAGTTTCGGTACCACTCGTGACGCGCTTTGTGAAGATATGCACCGTATCCCGATAATGGAAACGCAATCCATCGTAATATACCTTTTCCGGAGATTCTGAAGAACTCTTCCTCTCCCACAACTTTATATCATACACCGAATCGTTGACCGGGATAATTGACAAACGATAATCCTGTGTCATGAGTCCGTCCGCCCGGTGAATTCTGTGTTCTCCTATCATTTCGTCGGGAATCGGGCGCCTGTGGGGTGTGCAGGCGGCAAACAAAAAAAGAAGCACAAACAAAGCTCCCTGAATTAGCTTCATACCTGTTTTCATCCTGTTTTATTTTAAGATCCTCAAAATTACATATTTTTATTTATGTAACAACAAAGTACCGGAATGATATTCCCACTACCCCGGAAGCTCTTTTAAAAGCCACTATCTGCCGGAGAACGCTTAAGAAACAGAGCTCTGAACCATAAACATCCATTTGTTTCTTCCCGTTTCATTTGTGAATATAATGAAGTTTATCTTACTTTGCACACACAATGCATATTTCATAACATCAACAACAATACCATGAAAAAATTACTTGCAACATTACTGATTCTTGTAGCTTGTATTCATGTCAATGCACAAGAGTCCAGACAGATTCGCATCTCGACAGATCGGACGGACCTTATCCTGGAAGTTGCTCCGGACGGACGTCTGTATCAATCTTATCTGGGTGACAGACTACTGAACGAACAAGACCTGAAAAACCTTTCCGGCTCCTCACGAGGATGGGAAGTCTATCCGGGTTCGGGTGGAGAAGATTATTTCGAACCGGCTGTAGCCATTACGAACAACGATGCAATCTCAGCACGATCCTGCGTTATGTATCTTCGGAACAGAAAGCAGTGGAAGGTGGAACAGAAACCATCATCCGGATGAAAGATGACCAATATCCGGTGGACGTCACACTGCACTATGTAGCCTATCCTAAACAAAATGTCATCAAAACATGGAGCGAGATCAAGCATCAACAAAAGAAGCCGGTCGTGTTATGGCGTTATGCTTCGACAATGCTTTACTTCTCAAACCAAAAATATTATCTCACCGAATTCAGCAGTGACTGGGCTAAAGAGGTGCAGATGAGTACACAGCAATTGCAACCCGGCAAAAAGATTCTCGATACGAAGTTGGGTAGCCGTGCTGCTATGCACATGCAACCTTTTTTTGAACTCGGACTGGAACAGCCCGCTCAGGAGCATCAGGGACAAGTAGTATTGGGCACCATCGGATGGACAGGCAACTACCAGTTTACTTTCGAAGTGGACAATGAAGGCAACTTACGAATCATCCCTGCTATCAATCCATACGCCTCGGACTATCAATTGAAAGCAAACGAAACATTTACCACCCCGGAGTTTATCTTTACGTTGAGTAACAACGGTACGGGTGAAGCCAGCCGTAACCTGCACAATTGGGCACGCAACTACCAACTGAAAGACGGCAAGGGAGACCGAATGACTCTGCTTAATAATTGGGAAAATACTTACTTCACCTTCGATGAAGAATTACTGGGCAAACTGATGAAAGAGGCCAAACACCTGGGCGTAGATATGTTCCTGCTCGACGACGGATGGTTTGGCAACAAACATCCGCGCAACGATGACCATGCCGGCCTGGGCGATTGGGAAGCGATGAAAAGTAAGCTTCCCGGAGGAATCCCTGCATTAGTAGAGAAAGCGAAAGAAGCCGGTGTCAAATTCGGTATCTGGATTGAGCCGGAGATGGTAAATCCAAGAGTGACCTGTTCGAAACACATCCGGAATGGGCTATCCATTACTCGAATCGGGAAACTTATTATTTCCGTAATCAGTTGGTACTTGACCTGAGCAATCCTAAAGTACAAGACTTCGTGTTTGGTGTCGTAGATAAGATTATGACGGAGAATCCCGATGTAGCCTTCTTTAAATGGGATTGCAACAGTCCGATTACTAATATTTATTCGCCTTACCTGAAAGATAAACAAGGACAGCTCTACATCGACCACGTGCGCGGTATATATAATGTATTGAAACGGGTAAAAGAGAAATATCCTAATGTGCCATGATGCTTTGCTCCGGTGGAGGTGCACGTTGTGATTATGAAGCACTGAAGTACTTCACCGAATTTTGGTGTTCGGATAATACCGATCCGGTAGAACGCTTATTCATTCAGTGGGGCTTCTCACAGTTCTTCCCGGCCAAAGCGATGTGTGCACACGTAACAAGCTGGAACAGCAGAACAAGTGTGAAATTCCGCACCGATGTTGCCAGTATGTGTAAACTTGGTTTCGACATCGGACTGAAAGACATGAAAGCAGATGAACTTACTTATTGCCAGGAAGCAGTAGCCAATTATAAACGCTTGAAACCTGTCATTCTAGATGGTGATCAATATCGTCTCGTATCTCCATATGATGGCAACCACATGGCAGTGATGTATGCTGCCCCCGATGCTTCAAAAGCCGTCCTCTTTACCTACGACATCCATCCGCGTTTCGGCGAGAAACTACTACCGGTAAAGCTCCGGGGCTTGATGCCCAAAAGATGTACCGGGTGAAGGAAATTAATCTGATGCCGGGTCAGAAATCCAATTTGTCGGGTAATGAAAAAATCTTCTCCGGTGACTATCTGATGAAAATAGGATTGAATGCATTTACAACTTCACAAACCAATAGCCGGGTAATAGAGTTGGTAGCAGAGTAATCTTACTACGATAAACCTACAAACAGATACCAAAGGCGGGACACCTGACAGTGTTCCGCCTTTCATTTATGGCTAACACAAAACCTGCAAATAGCAGCAAGTAAAAGTGATCAAGCTTTTAAATACCATATATTATTAAATTAAGAAGCGAAACAATGTAATAAATATTAAGAAAAGAAGTTTATATTTTATATTTTTGCAGCGCACATATGGTAACCATTACTCTATATATGAACAACAACATAGAATATATCAGCAAGATAAAGAAAGGAGAAGAGGCTTCTTTCCGTCATTTTGTTAATAGCTATTCGAAAGACTTGTTCTACTATGCACAGTGTTTCGTACGAAGCAAAGAAACCGCTGAAGAAGTAGTCAGCGACGTCTTTCTGGATGTATGGAGACACCGGGAAGAAATAGATGAAATCAAGAATATAAAAGCTTGGTTGCTCACATTAACTCATAACAAAGCCATCTCCTATCTGAGAAAAGCGGAAAATTCAAGTGAAATTGCCTCATGGGAAGAAATAGATGATTTTCAAATAATCGGAAATCTGCAAACTCCCGATGAAGAGATGATCAGCAAGGAAGAGATAGCTCAAATCAATAGCCTCATTCAAACACTTCCTCCAAAATGCAAGGTAGTCTTCGCTCTTGCCAAGATAGAACGCCTACCCTATAAAGAAATAGCCGATATGCTGAATATCTCGGTTAAGACCATTAACGTCCACGTTGCCAAAGCATTAGAGATCATTTCAAATGGTCTGAAAAAATAAATCAGAAAATAATCTAAAAAAAATGGAATCCGAATAGGACATTCTCAAGTAAACTGCGTCTTTATTAATGTAATCCTATTAAAATAATGAGAAAGAATAAGTTTAAATCATTTGCTTCACGCCTGAATAAGGATGGCGATCATCCGGAAAAGATATCATTTGAATCTCCGGAAGAACAAGCCGAATATGATAAGCTCGACTTTCTCTGGAACCGATGTCTCCCCGAAGAAACGGGTGAACCGGATATATGGGCAAAAGTGCAGGCAAAAATAAATGCCGACAACACTCCGGTCCGTCTTGCCTTGAAGAGCAATAAGACGGCAAGGTTGTTCAGTATTCTGAAATATTCGGCAGTTGCAGCTTCTGTAGCCCTGTTAATAGGAGCCGGCTGTTTTCTTTTATTGAATGATGAAGAGAGACATGATCTGAATAAAATAGCACAAAGTCTGCAAACAGAAATTCCACAGGATATAAAAGAAGTTACGCTGGTGGTTTCGGATCAAAAGAAGATAGAATTGGACAATAATGCCCAGATCGTCTATTCGGCAACAGGTCAGGTGCAGGTCAACTCTAATAAACTTGTGGAAGATGACATTAAAGAGGAATACAATCAGATTATTGTCCCGAAAGGTAAGCGTTCACAGATTGTCTTAGCCGATAACAGTAAAATATGGATCAATTCCGGGAGTAAAGTTATCTATCCCCGTGCATTTGAAGGGAAATACAGAGAAATTTATGTGGAAGGAGAAGTGTATCTGAACGTAACACATGATACTTCGAAACCGTTTATCGTGAATACTTCCGGATTTGAAGTACGCGTTTTAGGTACATCCTTCAACATATCGGCTTATAAAAATCAGGAAAAAGCCGCAGTCGTATTGGTAGAAGGTTCGGTCAATGTAAAAGACCAACAAAATCATCATATAAAGATGGTACCTAATGAGAAAGTAGAACTTAATCAAGAAGGTATATCAGGAAAAGAAAAAGTAAATGCCCGTGATTATATCAGCTGGATTGACGGGATATGGACCTTGCAGGGAGAAAGCCTAAAGCAAGTTTTGTTACGGCTGCAAGATTATTACGGACAAAACATCCGGTGTGATGCTGCGATAGAGAACGAACAAATGTTTGGTAAACTCTTTTTAAATGATGATTTAAATCAGGTAATGAAGTCAATTTTATCTATCTTGCCTGCCGAATACACAATGAAAAACAATGTAATCTATATAGAATAATACAAGTAAAATAAACAAATGTTTAACCTTAAAAAACACACATTATTATGTAGAAAGAAAGCGGATAAAAAAAGAAAATCGGATAATACGCCCATATTATCCGACTCTAATGACTTTTTATTAAATCACAAACTTTTAATGATTAACTAAAATCAATGTAAATGTATGAAAAAGAAAGCAATTCCTTGTCATAAGGCAGGGAGGATTACGTCCTTTTTTTTATTAATTAGTATTTTTTTACTTATACCGAGTATCACTACTCCGGTTTATGCTGTAGAAACTTATACCCAGCAAACTGTTTTTACGCTTCACGCAACTAATAAAACAGTAAAAGAAGTGTTTGAATACATCGAAAAAAACAGTGAATTTGTCGTTTTGTATTCAAAAGATCTTTTACCTGTACTGCAGAAGAAAGTGTCTGTTTCGATAGATAAACAGAATGTAGAATCGATTCTGAATATCTTATCTAAAGAAGCGGGATTGAAGTACAACATCAACGACCGTCAGATCACAATTACCAAAGTTACGGCAGAAGCACCTCAACAGGAAAAAAAATCAAAATCACCGGTCAAGTCTTGACGAAAACGGAGAAGGGATTCCGGGAGCAAATATCGTAATAAAAGGCAATAGTACATTGGGAACAGTAACCAATGTCGAAGGGAACTTTACATTAATGGCTCCGGAAAATAGCACATTAGTAGCCTCCTTTATCGGATATACCCTGTTGAAATTCCGCTAAAAGGGAAAAAGATAGTTGTTTTCAAATTGGTACCTGACGCCCAGAGTCTGGAAGAAGTAGTGGTAGTAGGATTCGGAACACAGAAAAAAGCCAGTGTTGTAGGTGCTGTACAATCCATCAAACCGGCTGAACTTCGAGTACCTTCCAGTAACCTGAGTACATCATTTGCCGGACGTATAGCAGGCGTGATTTCTATGCAACGCACCGGTGAGCCGGGTGCCGATGGAGCAAACTTCTGGATACGCGGTGCCGCAACCTTCAGTGGAACGACTGATCCTCTGATCTTCATCGATGGTGTCGAAGTTTCGGCAGGAGATATGAACGCTATTCCCTCGGAAGCTATCGAAAACTTCTCAATATTGAAAGATGCCTCGGCTACAGCCTCTACGGAGCGCGCGGTGCCAATGGTGTCATCCTGATCACTACCCGAACCGGTAAAGATCTTGAAAAAGCACGCATCAACGTACGCATCGATAATACATTTACCGCACCGACACGTACACTCAAACTGGCAGATGCAGTAACAGCCATGAAATTGAGAAATGAAGCTATTCTGACCCGTAACCCGGATGGTACACCGGCTTTCTCAGATGATAAAATTCAAGGAACGCTTGAAGGCAGAAATCAGTATGTATATCCCAACGTTGATTGGTTCGACTATATGTTTAAAGACTACTCCATGAACCAATCAGCCAACCTGAATGTAATGGGTGGTACAAAGAAAGTAGACTATTTCATCAGCGCCTCCATCAACAATGATAATGGTATGCTGAAAAAAGATCCGAATAACACATTCGACAACAATATACAGAATCTTCGCTACTCGTTCCAAAGTAACGTGGGAGCATGGTTGACATCAAGTACCAAAGTAAATGTGAGAATCAACTCGCAAATAGTCAATTACAATGGTCCGTCAACCAGTATGGACGATTTGTATAAATACGTAATGGAAGCTCCGTCAATGTATTTTGCACCTGTATATCCGAATATCAACCGTGAAGATCACACTATATTCGGAAACAAATCAGGTGGTCCTATCGGTTCCGGAGGATTCAGTATTTATCGCAACCCCTATGCAAGTATGGTACAAGGTAGTTCTAAGCAAAGCGCATATACCATTAATACGGCTTTCGAACTGGAACAGAAACTTGACTTCCTTACCAAAGGATTGAATTTTAAAGCACTGGTTTCTTTTAAAAACTGGTCGAAGACGACTGTCAATCGCTCCTTTTCACCTTACTTTTATGAATTACAGAATCCTCAGGAGCAAGAAGACGGAAGCTATCTTTATGATTATAACTCTATCAGTAAGGGACGTACCGCTCTTGAGACATCGACTTCCACTACTGGCGACCGTCTGATGAACCTGCAGGCTACACTGAACTATCAGCGCATGTTCGGTGATAAACATGATGTCGGAGCAATGTTGGTATATCTTCAGCGCGAATACAATCTGAACAATCCTGACAATAACTATTACAATACATTGCCGGAACGTAATCAGGGGCTGGCCGGACGTGTTACCTATGCTTATGACGGACGCTATTTGGCTGAATTCAATTTCGGCTACAATGGTAGTGAGAACTTCGAAAAAGGAAGCCGTTACGGATTCTTCCCTTCACTCGCTGTCGGCTATCTTATCTCCAACGAGAAATTTTTCGAACCATTGACAAAAGTTATCTCCAACTTAAAAATACGCGCTTCGTACGGATTGGTAGGTAATGCGGATATCGGCTCCAACCGTTTCCCCTATCTTACTAAAGTAGATTTGGGTGGAGCCGGATTTGTATTCGGTGACCAGTGGCAAACCTCATCTAACGGAGCTACCATCACTACTTACGGAGCTGAAAAGGTGACATGGGAAATCGGTAAAAAGTATAATGTAGGATTCGACCTAGGATTATTCAACAAATTAAGCCTCAACGTAGATTTCTTTAGAGAAGACCGTAAAGACATCTTCCTTAGACGTAATACAATCCCTGCAGAAAGTGGTATCACCGGAGATCTCCGACCCTATGGTAATCTGGGTAAGGTACGCAATCAAGGCGTTGACATGTCATTGGACTATAATCACGCTGTCAGCAAAGACTTCATGATCTCTGCCAAAGGTACTTTCACATACGCTAAGAACCAATATATGGAAATAGACGAACCGGACTACGAATATGCATACATGTCACAAGTAGGACGCCCCCTGAATCAGTATAAAGGCTATATTGCATTAGGACTCTTCAAAGATCAGGAAGAGATTGACAACAGTCCAAAACAAATACTAACCGGAGTTGTGCAACCGGGTGATATTAAATATGCAGACCTCAATAATGACGGAAAGATCGACGGAAACGATCAAACTTACATTGGTAATCCGGAATTACCCCAAATCAGCTATGGTCTGGGAGTCAGTATCCAGTACAAAAAATGGGATGCTTCCATCTTCTTTCAAGGAGTAGGCAAAAGAAGCATCATGTTGAGCGACATCCATCCTTTCGGTGGAGAATCGTATGGTGTCATGCAATTTGTTGCCGATAATCATTGGACAGAGGCAAACCCGAACCCCGAAGCAATGTATCCGAGACTGACAAACGGGAAAAACAACAATAATAACCCCAACTCTACTTACTGGCTGAGAGATGGTTCGTATATCCGACTTAAAAACGTGGAATTAGGATACTCTTATAAATTTTTACGTGCCTATATCAGCGGACAAAACCTGCTGACATTCTCTAAATTTAAATTATGGGATCCGGAGCTCTATACCTCAAACGGATTAAAATATCCGACACAAATCATGGGTTCCATCGGTTTACAGTTCACTTTTTAAAAATCTGAATAATTATGAAACTAAAAAATATAATTGTAGCTTTACTAATCGGAGCTAACTTACACTCTTGTGATTATCTGGACATTGTACCCGATGACACCCCTATTTTGGCTGATGCGTTCAAGAACGAACAGACTGCCGAGAACTTTGTCTTCGCCTGCTATTCTTTCATTCCCAATTATCTGAACTTCCGTCAGAACTTCAGTTGGTGCACAACTCCGGAAACTGTCGGATCTGCCCACTGGACCACTACTTGGTTCACCTTTATGAGAATGCAACAAGGATTGTACAATTCTGCTGATCCGATCATTGATGTGTGGCAAAGTTCATACAACGGTATCCGCCAATGTTATACGTTCTTGGATAATATTGATGATGTAAAGCCATCACAAATCTCAGAGGCAGACCTCGCAGCCAAGAAAGTACTTTGGAAAGGTGAAGTAAAATTTCTGATTGCCTACTACCACTACCTGCTATTACAGAACTACGGTCCTATAGTCATACTGGACGAAGCAATCCCTCTTAATGCACCCAAAGAAGAACTTTTCAAGCCGCGTGTACCCTATGATGAATGCGTTAGCCGAATTGCTCAAATGTTCGATAATGCCTCTGCCGACCTGCCTATGACAGTGAAAGCTTCCAACTACGGTCGTGCTACAAAAGTCATTGCACAAGCACTAAAGGCAAGAATGTACTTGTACGCAGCCAGCCCACAGTTCAATGGGAATGCTGATATGTATAAGAATTTCAAGAACAAGGACGGACAGTTGCTCATGAACCTGACTTATGACAAGAATAAATGGAAAACTGCCATGGACGAATGTAAAAAGGCAATCGACATGGCACATCAAGCCGGAGCAGAATTGTATAAGTATACAAAGAAAGGTAATCTGCCGGAATTCAACCAAGCCATTGCCAATGCACGTAACCTGGTTGTAGACGCATGGAATAAAGAACTGATCTGGGGATATAGTGGCTGGAAAGAAACATGGGCCGATGGAAACTCTATTCAAACACACGTAATTCCCAAAGGTATCAGTACTTCCTCGGGAGCACCTTATGGAGCTTTAGGTGCAACGGCTTTCAGTGCGGACATGTATCTGACCAAGAACGGACTTCCGATAGATGAAGATCCGGAGTTTGATTATGCACATCGTTTCACAGTAGCCGAAGGGGATTCGGTAGCAGTGCTCCATCGCAACCGTGAACCACGTTTCTATGGTTCTATCGGCTTCAACCGCGGGGACTACCTGATCAACGGAGACACCATTAACCTCAAAATGCGCTTCAAAGAGCAAAATGGAACACGTGATGCGGGAAGTGACCAATTATATGGATCGTATGCTATCGCCAAACTGGCTCATCCAGAAACTTTTGTTAGTGGTACCAGCAACTCTCTGGTAGCTTTCCCTTTCCCTATCATCCGCTTAGGAGAATTGTATTTGGACTATGCAGAGGCTTACTTTGAATACAATGGAACACTGGAAGGAGATGCACTTACTTACTTCAACCTGATCCGCCAGAGAGCCGGTATTCCTAATGTAGAAGTTTCCTACAAAGGACTTCCGTCCGGAGACAAACTTCGTGAGGTAATTCATCGTGAAAGAACCATAGAGCTGATGTTCGAAGGACATATGTCATACGACTATCGCCGTTGGCTGATTGCCCTGAAAGAATGGAGCGGTATGGAAAATGGTATGATCGGATTGAACTCTTACGGTACAACCAACGAAGAGTATTATAAAAATGCACGTTTGGATGCTCAACCATTCATCTTCAGGGATGAACAGTATTTGAGTCCGATCAAACAGGATTACCTGAATGTAAATTCAAATCTGGTCCAGAATCCGGGTTGGTAATTCATCTTTCCTAATAATATAAATTAGCCTGTATATACCTACCACCGGACAGGGATATACAGGCTATTTTACCTTACAAAAACAACACCTTATGAAAAAGAAGAAAGTTACTACTTATTGCTGCCTCCTGTTATTGGCAAGCTTTTTCACAACTGTCACGGCACAAAACACAAATACTCCCATGATGGGTGGAGTTCATGGAACACCTTCCGAGTACATATTAATGAAGAACTAATTAAAGAAACAGCTGATGCCATGGTCAACCGGGGTCTGAAGGATGTAGGCTATGGATATGTGAACATAGACGACGGATACTTTGGAGGACGAAATTCGGAAGGACGTCTTTTTGCCAATAAGAAAAAATTCCCGAATGATGAGAGTCCTGTCCGACTATATTCATTCAAAAGGATTGAAAGCCGGTATATATTCTGATGCGGGCAGCAACACTTGTGCTCCATCTATGACGCAGATACACTCGGTATCGGTGTAGGACTTTGGAAACACGACGATATAGACTGCCAAACCTTCCTCAAAGACTGGGGATATGATTTCATTAAAATAGACTGGTGTGGCGGTGAAGCAACCGGACAAAGTGAGCAGCAACGTTATACGGATATCTACAAAGCGATCAGACGGACAGGACGGACAGATGTTCGATATAATATATGCCGTTGGCAGTTTCCGGGCACTTGGGCTACCCAGTTGGCAGGTTCCTGGCGAATCCATACAGACATCAATCCACGATTCACAACAATCGACCGAATCATTGAAAGAAATCTCTACTTAGCACCTTACGCAAGCCCGGGGCACTATAATGACATGGATATGCTTGAAGTAGGAAGAGGGCTCACGGAAGACGAAGAAAAAACTCATTTTGGAATATGGTCTATCTTGTCCTCCCCGTTAATGATCGGATGCGATCTTCGTACAATTCCTGAAAAAACTTTATCGATCATTACCAATAAGGAAGTGATCGCATTAAATCAGGATTCATTAGGTCTGCAGGCTGAAGCCATTGAACGGGGAAAAGACTATCTGATTTTATCAAAAGCCATTCAGAAACGTGAAGGCAAACTACGTGCAGTAGCACTATATAACAGAAGCAATACAGATCAGCAGATCAGAGTCGATTTCGATAAGCTCTATTTATCAGGGGATGTACGAGTGAGAGATCTATGGAACCATCAAGAAATGGGAACATTCACCGATTACTATGAAACGCTAGTTCCTGCACATGGAACAGCTTTAATAAGACTTGAAGGTAGCAAACGTCACGACCGGACATGTTATGAAGCTGAATATGCTTTCATGCAAGAATTTCTGCCAGACAACAAACAGGCAGCTCATTTTACACCAAAATCAGGAGCCTCAGGAGAATATATTATGAAAAATCTTGGAAATTCACCTTCCAATTGGGCAGAATTCAGAAACGTGTATATTAGCAAAGGAGGAGATTATCAACTTAAGTTAACTTATTATTCAGGTGATAAACGCGATATCCAAATAGCTGTAAACGGAACAGAATATAAACAGTCTAACCTTTATTCCGGTACATGGGATCAAGCAGCTACAACAACTATCAAGGTTAAACTTCGCAAAGGCTATAACACGATACGTCTGTATAATTCGTACGGGTGGGCACCCGATATTGATAAAATGGAAATCATCAAAGGTCGTTAACAATAGGTAAACATATAATCCATACGAGTGTTACAGACTTCCGTAACACCCGTATGGTCTTTATGATTACTTTGTTATTCCAAGAACACAGCCGTCCCACTAGCAGTTACCATCAACATACTGCCACTTCCCCCAACTGTTTCGTAATCCAAATCAACTCCGATCACAGCATTAGCGCCCATTTGGCGAGCCTGTTCAGACATTTCTTTCAAAGCAGTATCTTTTGCCTCACGAAGCACTTCTTCGTATGAACCGGAGCGTCCGCCTACTATATCACGAATACTGGCAAAAAAGTCACGGAAGACATTGGCACCTATAATAGTTTCTCCGGACACAATGCCATAATAAGTGGTTATTCGTTTTCCTTCGATGATTGGAGTGGTTGCTAATAACATAATTCTTGTTTCATTTAGAGGTTTATATTAATATTAGACGATAAAGAAAGAAAAAGGTTGCAGGAATCCTTCATTTATTATCTATTTATACGGATCGGTCGTTGGAAGTAATACTGCACGGTACTTGCTCCGCCTTCCCTTAGTTGACGGAGGAAAAACAGACCTCCTCCCCAAAAGAGTTAAAGACAGAGTCCTAAAGTCATTCAACACATTCCAGCAAGCCCCTATCAAACATAAAAAATGTCGCAAAAGCAACAGCTTTCACGACACTTCAATATCTGTCAGAATACACATGCCTCAGAACATCTTACTGACCCGTTCGATACCAGCTACAAGAGCATCAACTTCCTCTTTTGTATTATACACGGCAAATGAGGCGCGAACCGTACCTTCAATGCCTAAACGACGCATTAACGGTTCTGCACAATGGTGTCCCGTACGGACAGCAATGCCCAATCGATCAAGCAAGGTACCCAGATCCAAATGGTGTATATCGCCTACCAAGAATGAAATTACACTGCTTTTATGCTCAGCCTCACCAAAAATACGCATATTCGGAATTTCTTTCAGCCGTTGCATAGCATAAACTGTAAGCTCATGTTCATGTAATGCTATTGGGTCTAAGCCAATACCTGTGACATAGTCCAGCGCTTTGGCAAGCCCGGTAGTGGCAATATAGTCTGGGGTTCCAGCCTCGAATTTAAATGGTAATTCACCGAAGACAGTCTTTTCAAATGAGACAGACTGAATCATTTCTCCTCCACCCTGATAAGGCGGAAGACGTTCGAGCCAATCTTCCTTTCCATATAAGACGCCTATTCCGGTAGGCCCATATATTTTATGACCTGAGAAAACAAAGAAGTCAGCATCCAAATCCTGTACATCCACCTTCATGTGAGGAATGGATTGAGCACCGTCAATCATAACAGGTACTCCATGAGCATGTGCCGTGGCAATCATCTCTTTCACCGGATTGATTGTTCCCAGTACATTGGACACTTGGGTTACGCTGACAATCTTAGTACGTTCAGAAAAAAGATTTTCGTACTCTTCAAGTAACAGCTCACCTTTATCATTCATCGGAATGACTTTAATCGCAATCCCTTTACGGGCCGCCAACAACTGCCAAGGTACGATATTACTGTGGTGTTCCATCACTGAAACAATCACCTCATCACCCTCTTGCATGAACTCTTCACCAAAACTGGAGACAATTAAATTAATGCTCTCCGTTGTCCCGCGAGTGAAAATGACCTCACGAGTACTACGGGCATTAATGAACTGACGTACAGTCTCACGTGAAGCCTCATGCAGCTCCGTCGCCTGCTGAGACAAGAAATGAACTCCCCGATGTACATTCGCATTGACCGAATAATATTCGTCTACAATCGAATCGATCACCAGGCGAGGCTTCTGAGTAGTCGCACCGTTATCTAAATAAACCAAAGGCTTGCCATATACGTACGGCTAAGTATGGGAAAGTCCTCACGTATCTTATGAATATTCATTTTATCACTGATTATTTGCAAATAGAACATCCCTGGCACTTATTCAGTTCACCGCGGAAACGTTTTTCAACCAACAAATGCAGACGATCTTTCAACGCCTCCAGACGAATGGTATCAATCACCTCGTTGACAAATGCAAACATCAGCAACAGACGGGCCTCCTTTTCGGCGATACCACGAGCACGCATATAGAAAAGAGCGTTTTCATCCAGTTGACCTACAGTAGCTCCATGAGAGCATTTTACATCGTCGGCATATATCTCCAGTTGCGGCTGAGTATACATACGGGCATCACGAGTAGCACAGAGGTTACGGTTTGTCTGCTGAGAACTGGTATGTTGCGCATCAGGACGTACCAGTACCAAACCGGCAAAAGCTCCCACAGACTGATCGTCAAGAACATATTTAAACAACTCATTGCTGGTACAATTCGGCACGGCATGATCTATCGAGGTATTATTGTCCACGTGTTGGTTTTTATCAGCAATGGCCATACCACAAAGATTGATCTCGGCACCTTCACCGGCAAGGGTAACTTCTGTCGTATTACGGGTTGTCCCGTTATGAAGTGTCATTCCATTAAGCAATACATTGCTGTTTGCTCCCTGTTTCACATACAAATTACTGAAACGCACTGTACTGGTATGAGTCTCTTCCAATTCATAAAGATCGAAAACGGAGTTCTCTTCTGCAAACACTTCAATAACTTGAGTTGCCAAGAAGTTTACATTATCCATTGCATGATCGCAAATAAGCAAACGGGCCTGAGCCCCTTCTTCAAGGATAATCAACACACGGCGATTTACCATGAAATTAACATCCGCACGAAGTATATTGACCAGTTGAATAGTCTATCGACGATCACATTCTTCGGAACATACATCAATACTCCATCCTGTGCAAAAGCTGTATTAAAAGCCGTAACCGCATCTTTCGAAGTATCAGCCAACTTACCATAATACTTCTTCACAAGTTCCGGATGCTGTTCAGCCATATTTCTCAAACTACCGAAGATAACTCCTTCAGGCAATCCGGACTTAGGAAGCGCCTGATTGTAGAATGCATCGTTCACTACAAAAAACAATGAAGTGCTCATGTTCGGAACATCACATTTAAACACTTCATAAGGGTTCACCGGAATGGGCAGCCGGTTCAAGTTCAACCCATAATCCGGCTCAAAGAATTTACTGACATCCGTGTATTTGTATTTCTCTTGTTTCCGTGTAGGAAACCCCTGACGTTCGAAATCAGCAAAAGCTGTTGCCCGGGGGGCATTCAACGCCTCAGCGCTATGACGACAGATCATCGCCTCACACTGAGAAAAGAGATCTATATATTGCTGTTCTGCATTCATAATTAAACTCATTCTCCTAATTCCTTCTTAATCCAATCATATCCCTTCTCTTCCAACTCAAGAGCGAGTTCCGGACCGGCAGTCTTTACAATACGTCCTTTGTAAAGAACATGTACAATGTCCGGCTTTATATAGTCCAGCAGACGCTGATAGTGGGTGATGACAATACAACTGGTATCGGGAGTTTTCAGTTTATTTACTCCTTCGGCTACAATACGAAGCGCATCGATATCGAGTCCGGAATCAGTCTCGTCTAAGATACTGAGACGGGGTTCGAGCATAGCCATCTGAAAAATCTCATTCCGTTTTTTCTCTCCACCCGAGAAACCTTCATTTACCGAACGATTGGCCAATTTATTATCCAACTCGACCACTGCACGCTTTTCACGCATCAATTTCAAGAACTCACTGGCTGTCAAAGCGGGTAATCCTTTGTACTTACGCTGTTCATTGACAGCAGCACGCATAAAGTTCACCATGCTCACGCCCGGGATCTCCACCGGATACTGAAAACTAAGAAAAATACCTTCGTGACTGCGATCTTCAGGCTCAATTCCAAAAGATTTTTACCATAGAACGTGATGCTTCCTTTCGTCACTTCGAAAGCAGGATTACCTACCAGAACAGACGAAAGCGTACTTTTACCCGAACCGTTAGGTCCCATAATGGCATGTACTTCGCCCGGCTTCACCGTCAGGTTAATGCCTTTCAATATCTCTTTGCCGTTAATGCTGGCATGCAGGTCTTTTATCTCTAACATGATCTTATCAATTATTTCATTATCTATTCTTTTCCAAAAATAACCTCGTCCAACCATTGTAATATGGAATTTCCGTCCGTCTGCGTAATAGTAAAAGGGAAGTTAACCTTTACCCCTACACTTACGGTCTGCCGCATCCCATTGCTACGTACAAATCCGGTTCCACGAGAATTGGTCTTCTCTATCTCTCCACTTATCTTTCCGGCAATGCCCATCCGGAAATTATATTCCAAGGTGAGAGCAAGACAAGAAAGAAAATATATATCAGCTCCCACCACAGGAGAAACTGTGAATAATGGTTCTTTAATTCGGTATCGATAATCGTAATCTTTACGAAACTCTTGCCTTGAAGGATCGTAATAACTGCTACTGCCCATCCCCTCCTGCCTTCGTGGAGAGAGGTTCCATCCAGTAGAAAGTCCCCCATAAGGTTGGATTGCAAACCGTTGTGGTAAGAAATAATACCGCCCTCCTATTTCCAGATTACTCATTGAGGCAGAAATACCTGGATTCAAACCTATTTCTTCACCTGTATATCCTCCTTTCAGGGAGAAACGGGTATAAGGAATATAATACTCCAACATTAAAGTATGTATATGTCCTGCAGAAACAGCTTTTCCCGAAAGTGTATTCTTTGTGACTATCGGCCAATTTCCTCCCCAAGAGCCACTGATCGCCCACCTCCTTTCTTGATCGTCAAGGTTTTGTGCCAGTACTACACCAACATAGGACAGGAATATCAATAGCCAACCAACACGTTTCGTCTTCATTATCCTACACTGCCTTCAAGAGAGATCGTAAGTAGTTTCTGAGCTTCTACGGCAAATTCCATTGGAAGTTTATTAAGTACCTCCTTAGCATAGCCGTTTACGATCAATCCAATGGCATCTTCTGTAGAAATACCACGCTGATTACAATAAAATATCTGATCCTCACTAATCTTACTGGTAGTCGCTTCATGCTCTACAACTGCCGTTTCATTATGGATATCCATGTAGGGAAAAGTATGTGCACCACACTTATCACCCAACAGCAATGAGTCACACTGGCTATAATTACGGGCATTATCAGCTTTTCAGCTACACGGACCAACCCACGGTAAGAGTTCTCGCTCTTCCCGGCAGATATACCCTTGCTGACAATCGTACTACGGGTGTTCTTACCTAAATGAATCATTTTAGTACCTGTATCTGCCTGCTGATAATTATTCGTCACAGCTACAGAATAAAACTCTGCAGTAGAATTATCCCCGGAAAGAATACAAGACGGATATTTCCATGTAATAGCCGAACCTGTCTCAACCTGGGTCCATGAAAGTTTACTGTCTACTCCTTTGCAATTGCCACGTTTTGTCACAAAATTATAAACTCCACCTTTGCCTTCGGCATCGCCCGGATACCAATTCTGCACGGTGCTATATTTCACTTCCGCACGATCATGTACCATGATTTCGACAATAGCAGCGTGTAATTGATTCTCATCTCTCATTGGAGCTGTACACCCCTCCAGATAGGAAACATAGCTATCGTCATCAGCCACAATCAATGTACGTTCAAACTGACCGGTATTGGCAGCATTAATACGGAAATAAGTAGAGAGTTCCATAGGACAACGTACCCCCTTGGGGATATAGACAAAAGAACCGTCTGAGAATACAGCCGAGTTTAATGCCGCAAAGAAGTTGTCTCTATACCCAACAACAGATCCGAGATACTTTTTCACCAATCGGGATGTTCACGCACAGCTTCACTGAATGAGCAAAAAATAATACCTTTCTCCATCAGTGTTTCCTTAAAGGTCGTTTTCACTGACACAGAGTCCATCACTGCATCCACAGCCATACCACTCAATGCCATCTGCTCCTCCAGTGGAATGCCGAGTTTATTGAATGTTTTTATCAATTCCGGATCAACTTCATCCATACTCTTCGGGCCCTCCTTCTTTTTCGTAGGATCGGCATAATATGAGATTGCCTGATAGTCAATTTCCGGTATACGCAAATGTGCCCAAGTAGGCATCTCCAGCGTTAACCAATGACGATAAGCTTTCAGACGGAACTCCAGCAACCACTCCGGCTCGTTCTTTTTAGACGAGATCAAACGTACCACGTCTTCATTGAGTCCCTTCTCTATGATATCTGTATGTACCTCCGTAGTGAAGCCGTATTTATACTTCTCCTGCGTGAGTTCTTTTACATATTTATTGGGTTCTTCTTGTTGCATCATTTTTATTTGAATATATATTGTTGTGTAACCTCTTTTGCTGCGGGAAAGAAGATCCCCGCAAAGCTTTCCATAGGATAATATAACAAGGACTGCTCCTTCTTTGTTTGGCTAATCAACTGACTATCGGAGTCTATAAACTGAATGACACAGATAACCAAGCTCACCAATAAAAGATATTTCAAAGCTCCGAGCCCGGCTCCAAGCATGCGATTCAGCCAGCCAAGTGAAACCGCCTCCAATGCCTTGGTTAATACTGAAGCCACCAATGTAAAGATTAGCGGCACAGCGATCCAGATAATGACAAATGCCAGTATCTGCGCCACAGTCATGGAGTCGGTCACCGTAGGGCATAACTTCACAGCCAGTGAGGTGTACAAAGCTTTTGCTGCCAATAGCCCCACAATTAATCCGAGAATGGAAGCAAGCTGCCGGATAAAGCCCTTCATAAATCCGACAATAACACCGGCTCCAAGAGCAATCAGTATGATAATATCTATGGTCGTCATTCTATGTAAAACGAAAACGGAGACACGGAGTTGTAATCACTCTGTGCCTCCGTATATTTTCAGTTTCGTGAGAATTATAAAGTTTGCTTCACTTCTACTTCTTCGTAAGTTTCAATCATATCACCTACCTTCAAATCGTTGTAGTTAACAAGACTGATACCACATTCGAAGTTTGTACCTACTTCCTTCACGTCATCTTTAAAGCGCTTCAAAGCATTGATGGAACCTGAGAAGATTACTATACCATCACGATCAGGCGAGCCTTATCCGAACGTTTCACCTTGCCCTCTTTCACAACAGCACCGGCTACTGTACCCACCTTAGTAATGTGGAATACCTCACGCACTTCGATAGTAGCAGTTACTACCTCTTTCACTTCCGGAGCAAGCATACCTTCCATAGCAGCCTTCACCTCTTCGATAGCTGCATAGATAACAGAGTACAAACGTATGTCCACACCTTCCTGTTCGGCAAACTTACGTGCGGAAGCCGATGGACGTACCTGGAATCCAATAATAATAGCATCCGAAGCAGCTGCTAATGTCACATCCGATTCCGAAATCTGACCTACAGCCTTATGGATCACATTTACCTGGATCTGTTCGGTAGACAGCTTAATTAACGAATCACTCAAGGCCTCGATAGAGCCATCCACGTCACCTTTCACAATTACGTTCAGTTCCTGGAAGTTACCTAGCGCAATACGACGTCCCACTTCATCCAGTGTCAACAGTTTCTGAGTACGCAGACCCTGTTCACGCTGTAACTGTTCACGTTTATTGGCAATCTCACGGGCTTCCTGATCAGTCTCAATCACGTGGAAGTATCACCTGCAGCAGGAGCACCATTCAAACCCAGAATCAATACCGGTTCCGATGGCCCTGCCTGGGCTACACGCTGGTTACGTTCATTGAACATGGCTTTTACACGGCCGTAGCTTGTTCCGGCAAGTACAATATCACCCACCTTCAGCGTACCGTTAGAGACCAATACAGTCGCAACATATCCACGTCCCTTATCCAAAGTTGATTCGATGATAGAACCCGTAGCATTACGATTCGGATTTGCCTTTAAGTCGAGCATTTCTGCTTCAAGAAGTACTTTCTCCATCAGTTCAGGAACTCCGAGACCCTTCTTAGCCGAGATATCCTGTGACTGATATTTACCACCCCACTCTTCTACGAGATAATTCATCTGAGCCAATGTCTCTTTAATTTTCTCGGGATTAGCATGAGGCTTATCTATTTTATTAATAGCAAATACGATAGGAACACCTGCTGCTGCTGCATGATTAATGGCTTCTTTGGTCTGGGGCATTACATCATCATCGGCAGCTACAATAATAATTGCGATATCGGTCACCTTTGCACCACGGGCACGCATTGCAGTAAATGCCTCATGTCCCGGAGTATCGAGGAACGTAATCTTACGTCCATCTTCCAATGTAACATGATATGCACCAATATGCTGTGTGATACCTCCGGCTTCACCTGCAATTACATTTGCTTTACGAATGTAGTCAAGCAACGAAGTTTTACCATGGTCTACGTGTCCCATGACTGTAACAATCGGAGCACGATGTTCCAGATCTTCCGGCGCATCTTCCTCTTCAACAATGGCTTGGGCTACTTCTGCACTGACATATTCAGTCTTAAATCCAAATTCTTCAGCCACAAGATTAATCGTTTCTGCATCCAGACGCTGATTGATAGAAACCATCATACCAATGCTCATACAAGTTCCGATAACCTGATTTACAGATACGTTCATCATGCTTGCCAATTCATTAGCAGTCACAAATTCTGTCAGTTTCAGTACCTTGCTTTCTGCCATTTCCTGATCTTCCAGTTCCTGCATACGGTTGGACGCCATGTCACGTTTTTCTTTACGATATTTGGCACCTTTGTTCTTACCTTTGCTTGTCAGACGAGCCAACGTTTCTTTAACCTGCTTTGCTACATCTTCTTCGCTTACTTCCTGCTTTACTACAGGCTTTTTGAAGCGGTCTTTATTATTGTTATTACGGTTTCTATTCTGTCCGCCGCCACCTTGTTGATTTCCTCCACGGTTATTATTCGTACGCTCACTGTTTGGAGTAGGGTGTGCAAAATTAGAAGCAACATTGTTCACATCTACTTTTTCTTTATTATTGTTGATGCGATTACGTTTCTTCTTACCGTTAGGATCAAGGTTTTCCTTACCAACGACCTTAGCTTGTTTACTATCTTCTTTACGGATTTCCTTGATGATGGCTTCCTTCATCTGTTTCTTCTGATCCTGACGAAGCTTTTCCTTCTCTTCACGCTCTTTCCGCTTTTCCTCTTTCGATTTCTTTTTCGGACGTGTCGACTGATTTAATGCAGCCAAGTCAATCTGCCCGATAACATTAATCTTAGATACAAACTCAGTCGGACGGATCTTAAATACGCCCTCCTCTTCCTTCTCTACTGGAGTAACCGGTGCTTCTGCTACCGGTTTCTCTTCTTTCTTCTCTGTTTTTTCTGGAGACACCACGACTTTTGGTTCTTCTTTCTTGACTTCCTCAACCACTTTCTTTTCTGTTTCAACAGGCTTTTCAACCACCACCGGTTTCGGTTCTTCTTTCACCGGTTTCGGTTCCGAAGTAGCAGGAGTCACAGTGACTTCTTCTTTTTTCACTTCGTTTACAACAGGCTTAACCTCTTCCGCTACTTTCTTTTCCTCAGCAGCTACAGGTTGTGGTTTTGGCTCTTCTTTCACCGGTTCTTTCTCAACCTTCCGGTTCAGTTTATCTAAATCAATTTTTCCGACAGGTTTAAACTTCGGACGCACATCTTCCGGAATGACCGTCTTAATCACATCGTCAGCAACAGTCTTCTCCGGTTCCTTCTTATCATAACCATCGATAGAAACAGATGCCTTGTTGCGATCTTTGTTTTGACGTTCCTGAATGAAACGTTCCGATTCAAGTCTAAGGTTCTTATCTGTGCTGAACTCTTTCACGAGCATAGCATACTGCTCCTCGGTAATTTTCGTATTCGGGTTTGCCTCAACGGTATACCCCTTCTTTTGCAAGAACTCAACTACCGTCGCGATTCCTACATTTAAATCTCTTGTAACTTTGTTTAACCTTATCGTCATATTTTAATTTAAAGAATAATGGAGAAAGAATAATTTGATAATCGTTCAATATGCCAATGTGCCAATTCCTATACGCCCTTTCTTTTTATTGGCATATCGGCACATCATCGCATTGATCTATTATTCATTATCTTCAAACTCCGATTTCAAAATGCGTAATACCTCGTCCACCGTTTCTTCTTCAAGATCCGTTTTTTCAATCAGCATTTCGCGAGGTGCATTCAATACAGACTTAGCCGTATCAATGCCAATAGCCTTGATAGCATCGATCACCCATCCGTCGATTTCATCTCTGAACTCGTCCAAATAAATATCTTCATCCTGCGCGTTTTCATCTAACTCACGGAACACATCAATGGTGTACTCAGTCAACATACTGGCCAGTTTAATATTCAAACCGCCTTTACCAATAGCCAACGATACTTCTTCCGGTTTCAAGAATACTTCTGCTTTACGTTCTTCTTCATTCAGACGAATAGAAGAAATCTTAGCCGGGCTTAAAGCACGCTGGATAAACAATGAAATATTAGATGTATAATTAATCACATCAATGTTTTCATTGCGAAGTTCACGTACGATGCCATGAATACGACTTCCCTTTACACCTACGCAGGCTCCTACAGGTCAATTCTGTCATCATAAGATTCTACCGCAATCTTGGCACGTTCACCGGGAATACGGGCAATCTTTTTGATGGTAATCAGGCCATCGTTTATTTCAGGCACTTCCATCTCGAACAAGCGCTGCAGGAAAACCGGAGAAGTACGCGAGAGGATAATTTTCGGATTGTTGTTTTTGTTGTCCACGCGTGCCACCACTGCACGGGCAGTTTCTCCTTTACGATAAAAATCGCTTGGTATCTGCTCTGTTTTCGGCAACAATAACTCGTTTCCTTCATCGTCAAGCAACAACATCTCTTTTTTCCAGATCTGGTATACTTCTGCGTTGATGATAGTACCTACTTTATCAATGTATTTATTATAAATACTGTCCTTTTCAAGCTCAAGAATTTTAGAAGCCAGTGTCTGACGAAGATTCAAAATAGCACGGCGACCGAACTTAGCGAAAATCACTTCATCGGTTACTTCTTCACCCACTTCGTAAGAAGCATCGATTTTTTGTGCTTCAGTCAACGAAATTTGCATATTCGGGTTAGTCAAATCCTCGTCTGCCACTACCTCACGGTTACGCCATATTTCAAAGTCACCCTTATCCGGATTCACAATTACGTCGTAATTTTCATCAGTGCCAAACATTTTCGCGATCACACTGCGGAACGACTCTTCGAGCACGCTTACCATCGTGGTTCTATCGATATTCTTCAGTTCCTTAAATTCCGAAAATGTATCAATCAAGCTGATTGTTTCTTCTTTCTTGGCCATAATTATTTAAAACTAATTAAGTATTTAGTATATTTTATATCATCATAGGTGAAGGTTTCATCCTCTTCTACCAATTGAGGACGTTTGGCTCCTTCGGGTTTTACTTTCTTTTGTACGGTCACAACAAACTTTTCTTCATCAGCATCTTTCAAGACCCCGCTCAGTTTGCGTCCGCCTTTAGTCAGCACTTCCACCTCCAGGCCGATGTGGTTATAGTACTGTTGCAATACTTTAAATGGCTGTCCGATTCCGGCAGAACCTACTTCCAGCTCATAATCTTCCTCTTCACGGTTCAGTTTCGACTCAATGAAGCGACTCAACTCCACACAGTCTTCAATCCAAACACCTTCTGCATGGTCAATTTCGACCACAATCTTGTCATCAGGGCTGACGGTCACTTCTACCAGAAAATAGTCTTTATCCTCCAGCCATTCTTCAACAATCTGACAAACAGTTCTTTTTTCTATCATTGATTAACTATTAAGAACAAAAAAAGGAGCTTAATCGCCCCTCCACCTTTCATCCGTTTCGGGTGCAAAGATATAAATAATCTGTTCGACTACAAAATATTAGAGAAAAAAAAGAAATGATAAGAAAAAAACAGGAACTATCTACATTTCAATCGACCATAGAAAATATAATTGTTATCATTTTCTTTAGTACTCCTAAGCAGTTCGGTTAGCTTTCTTCGGTCCGAATCCGAGACAATCTCACCTGAAGACAAACGATCCTCAACCATTTGCTTCAATCGTACAGGTTCAACATTCCAAACATAATATCCGTCATGAGATGAAAAGAACCAGTCAGCAGGAATGCCCCCTAAGAAATCATTGTATATTTCAACAAAAGCGCCTCGTAAAGTATGTTTATCAACCATATAATATTCCGGAGGAGTGGTAGTTGACGAATGTGGACTTAGCCTTACAGGATATGATATTTCTCCCCAGAAGTGATTCGGCAACTCTCCGAAGCTGTGTGGGGTCAATTCATGTCCTCCATAATCAAGCGTAAAACGCGGAACAAGCCTAAACTCCTGGTTATTATAGTGATATAATGAATCGTTACGATATTGGCCTCCAAACCAGAAACCAATGTCCATCACCGTCCCATTATTTAGAGATTTGATTTCATTTCCATAATCATTCACGGCCAAATACCCTGCCGGAAGTTCTTTTATAATCTTGCCATCCAAACTTTGCGTCCAAATCATAGGCGAATGCCTATCACCTACAAAGTCACGATTAAAAGAAAGAGCACAAACATGCACTCGTCCTCGTTCCGTTTCTACATGAAATACCCCTTTAGGTGACCAATGCGCCAATCGAATCGGTTGAAGTATATTTCCTTGTAAATCGAATACCAAGATATGGTCGGCCTGCCAACATAACACATAAAACCGGTTATTCTCCTCATCCATCTGTGCATCATAAGCTAAGCCATATTCACCCGCACCTTGACCAAAGGAACCGATATCCCTCAAATAAGTCCCGCTTTTAGTAAAAAGTTTGAAAGGGACATGCCCCATTTTATGTACTAAAATATATTGTTTGCCAATAATTGTTTTGGAAGAAGATACCAATGCAGCATCCCGATTATCAAGTTTGACCATTTCCAGCTCCTCGACAAAATAACTAAGAGGTACAGTAACCGTATCCTTCAACATAGACAAGTGGCAGACCCAAACGCTATCAGAGCCTGCCATTTCAACCGTAGCCACTTGTTTATGTCCCCAAACGTCATTTATCTCCCCGGAAGCTAATGGCGAACAAGCTATTAACTTCCCAAGAAGACAAATAATCAATATCTCGCGGAACAACTTCATCATTTATTGAAGTTCATAATTTGTAATACAGGGTTACCTTCTTCAGGTATAGATTCCATTATTGCCCGGAAACGAGGGTCAAACTGCTCTTTTTCAGCTTGCATCGACTCTCCTTTCATAGTAGAAGGCCAATAATAACCAATGCCGATACCTGGAGTATTCGTTGTACGGGTTCTCTGTACATTGCAGACATCTTTTAAAACAGCCCATCCGGTTTCATTTTTCAAAGTATACATTTTTTGCTCCTTCTTATCAAAATAATAATAGTTCATTGGCATATCTGGAGTCAACCATTTCGTACCGAGCGTAGTATACAAAGTATAATCTTTAGCATCGATCGCCGGATGTAGCTTAACGAACTCTGCATTTTCAAATTTATATTCTGTCACTTCATCAATAACCTGTTTTACTTCATATGTTTCAGCATCAATAAAATACACGCCTTTCAATGATAAATCTGAAAATAAAATCCCACCATAAGCTGGCTTCAATGGTTCATAGCCAATACGTCCCTCGCTATCCCACACAAAATTATCTATCGTAATAGGACACACATACAACTTTTTGCCATCTTTTTTAGAAAGGATACAAACTGCCTCTCCATTATTACGATTCGTAAAAGGACAATATATCAGTACGGCTCATCATTCAAGTTAGCAAACTTCCAAGAGCAACCAGGCGTTGGGAAGCTTCGTTTAAATTTCCCATTCAAATCATAAACTATAAACTTTTTAGCCCAGTCCAACACTATAATTTCTTTATTAGGGCTGTCCACATAGAAAGAGTTCAGAGACGCCCATTCCTGAGGACCACCTCCTTTATGACGCATTTGCAATAATGGATTTCCCTGACGGTCAAAAATAAATATAGCCTGTTGCTCTTCATCCTGAATATAAATCCGGTCTTCAGTGACCTGCATACAGGGATTTGTCGGTAACCTACCCAACAATGAATTTTCATCGTCTTTTAATAACACATAATCACTAACTGCCAGATCGGACAGTTTCAACTCTTTTACCGGATACTCTTTTAATCCATCGTAAACAAAAGGAGTATTTGCAACCTCTACCTGTTTTCCGGAATTAGACGAACATGCTACTAAAACAAGTAGCCCTGCCAACATAATGAAATAGTTCAGTCGATTCAACATATCACGTACATTTTTAAAGTTTTGATATTGCAAAATTAACCATCGGGCAGAGGAAAAACAAAAAGGGATATAGACAAAGTACTTCAAAAAGAGATACGCTACCACACTATATATCAACATATTATATAAAATATTTCTTAAATTAGCATGGACAAACAAGTTTCCGAGAACTAAAAACCACGTAAAAAGTCATCTAAAGAGTCCGAATCCTCTGCTCCAAGCTTCTCTCGCTTGATGCGAAATTTCTTTTTACTAACCGAGGTACGACTAATACAATAAATATCGGAAAGGTCCTTTATACTGACATTGATCTTCACCAGACAACAGAAATAAATATCTTTTAAGGTCAACAAAGGAAAGCGTGTAAGCAACCGTTGTGAAAACCCATCATAAGCATTATCCACTGTCTGACGAATTTCCTCCCACTCCCTTTCCGACAAAGCTATGCGATGTTCACCACTCTCCTGTTCTTCTTCATTGAGGGAGGGTATTTTACGCAAAACATCGACCTTACGGAACAAAGACTCTCGCAAAACCGCCTCTTTTTCTCTCAAAGCACTTAACTCTTCAGTTTGTTTCAGTATTTGGTTCTCTTGCTCCAACTTGGCTTTCTCTTCAAGAAGCAGACGCTCTTTTTCACGCTTTATCTTATTTTGCCGGTAGAAAATAAACAAAGCAATCAGTATAATCAGACAAAGGCTCAAAGTTAACATGGCAATTTCCCTATTCTGTTTGGCAATCTTCAATTGGTTTAACTCGTTTTTCAACCTCTCTTCCTGATATAGAGCTTCACTGTTATCACTCTGCACATGGCCTATCTCCACCCGGAAAAGTGCATCTGCCTTCTGCGTAGAATAGAACCCTTGCTTCTCATTTCCTTCCATAAGTTCCAGTTCTGCAAGTTTCCTCCAAGCTTCGATAGCAATATGTGGATGAATGGAATGGGCTGCCATACTAAAATAACGACGGCAGAATCATATTGATGGATGGAATAATATACGTCCCGCGTGCCAATATATAATAAGGACGTCCGTAATGTTCCACTTGGATACGAGCGGAATCCAGCCAAGATAAAGCTCCCTGATAATTATTCTCTGTCAGACAACTGTCAGCCCGTTTCTGACAATACCACTCCCATTGACGAAGCCTCATAAATGTCGTATCCACCGGTATAGAAAACACTGCTTCTTCCGCTAATGACACTTTCCCGCAAGAGGCTAATGACACAAGCAGAAGAAAACAGTTGCCCAGAAGAATCGTCAAACACCGCATCCGATTCTCAATATTACTTTCGTGCTGCTTTTATCTTCTTCACACGTGCACACGTACGATGTCCATAAATAATAATCACTACGAAACAGATAAAAGGAAGTATGAAAGACAAGTTTACAGCAGGCATACCCAACAATGTATGTTGGTCAATAATACAAGCCTGTAATGGTGGCAACACAGAGCCTCCCAGAATTGCCATAATCAAACCGGCAGCCCCAAATTTGGCATCATCACCCAAACCACGAAGAGCAATGCCATAAATCGTGGGAAACATTAGTGACATACAAGCCGAAACAGCTACTAAACAATACAATCCCCATATGTCTTGCAAAAAAATCACACCTAACGTAAAAGCACCACCCGCAATCGCAAGAATCTCGAGAAGCATCCCCGGATTCAGGTAGCGAAGAATAAATGTACACACGAAACGGCTTATGCAAAAAATAATCATAGCAATTATATTATATTCCTGGGAAAGCACTTCAGCAGCCTTCTCCTCCATTCCCTGCGACATAAACAAGCGCGTTCCATATTGGATAACAAAAGTCCAACACATAATCTGTGCACCTACATAAAAAAATTGTGCTATGACTCCTTCTCTATAATGGGGAATTTTAAAGATACGCTTCAATGTGGGTATAAAATCAATATTATGGTTCTTATCGCCATTCTTAGGCATTTTAACGGCACGTATCACAAAAAGCATCGCTAGAATTACTAATCCTATAATCAGATAAGGAGCAATCAACACAGAGAGATCCGACTCTTTCAATACTTCAAACTCTGCCGGAGACAATTGGCTGCGTTCTACCGTATCCATAGGATTCAGACGCGCCTGAATGAAATTCATGGCAACATACATGCCGAGCAATGATCCCATCGGATTAAACGACTGCGCCAGATTCAATCGTCGGGTCGCCGTCTCTTCTGTACCCATCGATAATATATAAGGATTAGCACTTGTTTCCAGAAACGAGAGTCCACATGTCAAAATAAAATAAGCGAGCAGAAAAGGGTAATAATCGCCTGTCATCTTTGCTGGGAAAAACAGCAAGGCACCCAAAGCATATAGCCCCAGTCCCAACAGGATACCGGCTTTATAAGAGTATTTGCGAATAAACATTGCAGCAGGAAAGGCCATTGCAAAGTATCCCCCGTAAAAAGCGACTTGTACTAGTGCTCCATCAGTGACGCTCATACGGAATATTTTCGAGAAAGCCTTCACCATTGGATTGGTAATATCGTTAGCAAACCCCCATAGAGCAAAACAAGAGGTCACTAAGATAAATGGTAGGATATAACTTACTCCATCTTTATGGAGAATGGAACGGTTGGTGTTTTTCATGAATTGTCGGGTTATTCAGGATAATATACCTGAGGTTCTACACTGTTTATGATAATTTCTTTTAATTCTTCCCAAGAATCGACTTCGCCTTGGGCTTTTGCCTGCACTAAAATATTGCCGATAGCAGTGGCTTCTACCGGACCGGCATACACAGGAATACCTAAAGCATTGGCAGTAAGCTGATTTAACAGACGGTTCTGGCAGCCTCCTCCAATAATATGAAGCTGTTTGACCGGTGCCGGCAGACATCGATTCATCTGCTCTACTCCCAATTTATAACGATATGCCAATGACTCGATAACGCAACGAACAAATTCTCCTTGAGAGACTGGTGTCCGTAAATGGTGCTTATGACAATACTTAATGATCGACTCTTCCATATGGTCGGGATTGCAAAAAGCAGAATCATCCACATCAATCACCGAACGAATATCCGACGCTGTAGCTTCAGCTATTGCACAATCATAACTGATTTCCTTTCCCTGTTCTTTCCATTCAGCCATCAAACGTTGTAAAATCCAAAGCCCAGTTATGTTTTGTAGAAAACGTATCTTACCTTGTATTCCGCCTTCATTCGTAAATCCGGCCACACGTGCTTCTTCTGTCAGAATCGGTTGATCTACCTCTGCCCCGAGTAAAGACCAGGTTCCCGAACTGAGATAAGCCGATTGGGTTCATTGGAGGGAACGGCAAATACGGCACTGGCTGTGTCATGCGAACCAACAGCAACGACATTGATACATCCCAAACCGGTTTCATCTGCTATTTCCTGCTTCAATTTGCCACGGACAGTTCCGGGAAAAACGATTTCACCAAAAAGCGGACGGGGTAATCCCAACTCACTGATCAAGTTATCCGACCAATTACGCTGACGAGCATCCAGTAGCTCTGAAGTAGAAGCGATACAATATTCATTGTTCGCTACTCCGGTAAGAAAATAGCTGAACAGGTCAGGCATAAATAATAGCTTATCAGCCACCCGGAGTTGCACATCATCATTCTGCTTCATACTATAAAGTTGAAACAGAGTATTGATAGGCATCACCTGAATCCCGATTTCAGCGTAATGAACAGTCTGATCAATCTGTTTAAACACTCTTTCAGGTATACCATCCGTACGGGAATCACGATAACAGACCGGGTTGCCCAGCAACTTACCATCCTTATCTATTAACCCAAAATCAACTCCCCAGGTGTCAATAGCCATACTTTTTACTTCATAGCCTTTCCGGGCAGCGACACGAAGTCCGTTTTTCATTTCTTCAAAAAGAGAAAGAAAATCCCAGTAAACACAGTTTCCAAGTTTTATCTGCCGATTGGCAAAACGATATACCTCTTCCAGTTTTAGCTTACCTTCGGTAAGGGTACCGGCCATAATCCGACCGCTACCTCCACCAAAGTCAGCTGCTAAGTAAGTACTCATAAGCTGGTAGTCATTATCTATTTTGTTTTCTTTCCCAATACATATACCTCCAAGTCATCAATCTCTTCCGGCGTCAAGACCGAATAGTCCCTCCGGATTGAACTATGATACGGCAAGCCATCTCAAAGAAAGTAGCACGTTCGTATACCTGATCAAAGTCCTTGCCACATACCACCTGCCATGATTAGTCAGCAATACAGAATTATGTTCTTTCATCGCTTCCACAACAGCCTTGGCAAGCGCCGGAGAACCGGGACGGTAGTAAGGAATAATAGGAATCTCTTTACCTACATGACAAGGGATCTCCGCAGTTACATTGAAGTTAGATGGTTTATTTTTCATACAAGAAACAGCCGTAGCATATTCCGACTGAAAATGCAAAACGACATTTACATCCGGACGCTCACGAAGAATCCCCAGATGAAAGGTACTTTCCATGGAAGGTTTCACACCGTTTTGAGGCGTACCCGTAGCAATATTACAAATGGATACTTTCTCTTTCTGCAAATTCGGCACCCAAGAACCTGTTCCGGAAACAAGCGCTTCTTCACCGATTCTCCATGAAAGGTTACCGCTACTGCACAACATCAATTTGGCATCGCATAGCGATGTGCCTGAGCAAGGTATTGCTCGATATGTTCATTGGTTATCATAATGCTTTCTTATATAAATCAAGAATAATTTCTTTTGTTACTTCCCGTGGATTGCCCGGCGTACATACATCAGCAAACGCTGCTGTGGCCAGACGGTCAAGATCACTTTCCTGAATACCCAAGTCCGACAAGTGTTGCGGAATATTGACCCTCAAAGATAATGTTTTTACAGCTTCGACTGCTGCTTCTGCCGCCTTTTCTTTAGTCATGTCAGTAGAATACACATTCATCGCTTTAGCTATCTCAACATATTTGTCAAGAGCTGCAGGAGCATTGAACTCCATAATAATGGGCAATAATAGAGCATTGGCCACACCATGAGGAATATCGAAAATAGCTCCCAACGGATGTGCCATACCATGCACAACTCCCAAACCTACATTCGAAAAAGCCATACCTGCAATATATTGAGCCACTGCCATACCGTTACGTGCCTCTGCATTCGATGGTTCTTCAACGGCAGTCACAAGATAACGATTGATCATTTCAATAGCTTTAATTTCGAACATATCACTCATCTCCCATGCCCCTTTGGTTATTAAACCTTCAATAGCATGAGTCAGTGCGTCGAGTCCCGTAGCTGCAGTCAGACTTTTAGGAAGTGTGTACATCAACTCAGCATCCACTATCGCAATAGACGGAATATCATTAGGATCTACACAAACCATCTTCTTCTGGTTCTTTTCATCCGTTATCACATAGTTGATAGTCACCTCTGCCGCAGTTCCTGCAGTAGTAGGCAACGCGATGATGGGAACAGATTTCTTCTTGGTATCTGCCACTCCCTCCAATGAAACGACATCACTGAATTCCGGGTTATTGGTAATAATACCAATCGCCTTTGCCGTATCCATAGAAGATCCGCCACCTATAGCCAAAATAAAGTCTGCACCGGAAGATGCAAATGCCTCGACACCGGCTTTCACATTCGACACTGTAGGATTGGGCTTAATCTCACTGAATATTTCATAAGGAATCTTGGCAGCTTCCAGCACCTTAAGTACTTTGTCAGCTACTCCAAACTTTATCAAATCTTTGTCTGTTGCGACAAATGCTTTGTGCAGCCCCAAACGTGAAATCTCTTTGGGGAGCACTTCACGTGCTCCCGGACCGAAGTAAGAAACTTCGTTTAATATAAATCGATTAATCATGTTGTACTCTTCTAAAGGTTATTTATAAATAGGACCATAAGTAGTACAAGCTCTATAATCTGCTCCTTCTTTATCCATACCAAAAGCATTCCAAGCTGCCGGACGGAAAATCTGGTCTTCTTCTACATTATGCATGCAAACCGGAATACGAAGCATGGAAGCCAATGTAATCACATCCTGCCCAATATGTCCATAACTGATCGCCCCATGATTGGCCCCCCAGTTATTCATCACAGAATATACATCTTTAAAGGCCGGTTTATCACACAAACGAGGAACAAACCAGGTAGTAGGCCATGTACGATCCGTACGTTCGTCAAGTAATTTATGAATCTCCGGATCAATCTCTACTGTCCAGCCTTCGGCTATCTGCAGCACTGGACCAAGACCTTTTATCAGGTTCAACCGCATCATAGTTACAGGCATACCTCCTTTTGATAAGAAATTGGAAGAGAAACCACCTCCACGGAAATAATCGCGATTAGCCGGATACCAGGTAGTAGCCTCCAGACACTTCTCAACTTCTCCTTCTGTAATTTCCCAGCAAGGTTTCATCGCAGGTTCTCCGTTAGCATTCGTCTGCTGTCCGGTTCCGTCAAGAGTAGTTGCCCCCGAATTAATCAAGTGAATAATACCGTTAGCAGCCATTCCTGTCAACTCTTTACCGGTCACACGTTTCACTGCTTCCGGACTCCAATATGTGCGTACATCTGAAAAAATCTGTGCACGATTCGTCAGCAGATGACCAAACAGCATAGCCACACCGTTACAAGCATCGTTTTCTGTTGCAACGACAAAAGCCTCACGAATACCATTCCAATCGAACGAAGTATTGAGTAATGCTTCAGAGAAGTCGCCATTCGGATAGAAATCGGTCCACTGACGCTGCCCTTGGAAACCTGCCGCAATAGCATTATGCCCCAAAGCCTCTTCCTTAAATCCGAGTTCTTTCAATTTAGGGTTTCCCTGCATCAGATCGCGCATGATGATTGTCATTTTCACAATGAACTCCCAGTCCTCATCTTTTTGTGCACGGGTCTTCGTTTTTTCAGGTATATTAAAGTCATTGCCCTCATTCTTTTTGCAATATTTTTCAGTCCAAGCCATTGCCTTGGCATACTCTTCCTTATCATAGATTCCTTCGGCCATACGACGAATAATCTCTGTCAAATCAATCGATTCATTACGCATGCCCAGATATTCCTGGAAAAAGTCCGGGTTTACAATCGAACCGGCAATACCCATAGAAACACTGCCCATAGACAGATAAGATTTGCCACGCATTGTGGCTACAGCCTGAGCCGCACGTGCAAAACGCAGAATTTTTTCAGCTACATCTGCCGGAATAGAATTGTCATTCAAGTCTTGTACATCGCGACCATAAATGCCAAATGCCGGAAGTCCTTTCTGTGCATGTCCTGCCAGCACAGCAGCCAGATATACAGCTCCCGGACGCTCTGTCCCATTGAATCCCCAAACAGCTTTCGGATAATACGGATTCATATCCATTGTTTCGGCACCGTAACACCAGCATGAAGTGACAGTGATAGTGGCTCCTACCCCCTCACGTTCAAACTTCTCCGCACAAGCAGCACTTTCAGCCACACGTCCGATGGTTCCATCTGCAATCACACACTCCACAGGGGTTCCGTCTCCATTCTTCAAATTAGAAGTGATCAACTCGCAACAGCTTTTGCCAGATTCATTGTTTTTTCTTCAAGCTTCTGCGAACGCCGCCCTGACGTCCATCGATGGTGGGACGAATCCCGATTTTTGGATACTTTTTCATACTATATTATTAAGTTTATTAAACAATCTTCCTATGCTGACCTGTGCTGACATACAGGTCCGAAAAGCTCTTTTATAAAGAAGCCCTTAACCTGACCTCCGTAGGCAAGTAATCTTGTATGGTTTTCCCCTGCAAAACAAACTCAGCAGCTTTATCTCCCATCTTTTCCCAATCCACACTTAGTGCAGTTATTCCCTGATCTATCACTTCATAAGCAGGTGTATCATTATATCCGATCAAGCCAAAATCAACCCCACATTGCAATCCCTCAACCCTACTTTTCTTAATAATACTTACTACATCTATTTGGCGAATTGCTATATAAACTTCTCCTCTGCGAACCTGAAGTCCCTCAATATCACTCACCACTTCACAACCAAGATGTTGATCGGCACAAAATCTCTCAAAAAAGTCACGGCTACTCCGGGGATGCATACTATCATCTACTAACACGAAAACGAGTTTTTGATATTTTCTCAATCGATCTGCCAGTTGAAATAGCGCATTATAGAATCCTTGATCAAAGTCCTGACAAACATAAGAAAACCCCTCTTTCTCAAATTTACCGAAATCAAGAAGAAGAAGTTTAGATGGATTTATCTTATAAAGATTAGGAGACAGTTTTTCGTTATCGAAGTTCATCACAATATATTTATTATACCGCCCCAACGATTCACGGATGATGGTATTGAACAAACGTTCATTGTACTGATGAAACAGCAGGTCGACTTTATAGCGGATAGACAAACGCTTTACAAAACTATTGTAAAGTGCATACTTAAAAGGAGAATATTCATCAAGCAGAAGCAATACATTCTTCAATCTCCCCACAACGTAATACCCTTTTCCCGGAGTAGAATCAATAATCCCTCTTTCTTTTAAATCAAGAAAAGCTTTAAACACAGTATCACGGGAAACTTCATACGCCTGACTGAGCTGATTAATAGAAGGCAATGAGTCTCCCGATTTATATACTCCCATCGAGATATCAAAACTGATCTTATCAGCCAGTTGCTTTACTTTGGTCGTTTGTTGTCCAAAAGTTATTTTCATACGTATCAATAAAGGTTATTTAATTGTAGATAGCTATGCTGAACTATCATGATACAAAGAAAGGTAGTTTATTCTGGATAAGCAAGATAAAATGGTATGTTATATAACATCAAAGGCAGAGAACAAAGCAATTATTTATAGTAATCATTTACTCTACAACCAACAGAGCTACTCTTACTTAAATATAGAAAAGCATCCCTTGTGTTACAAGAAATCTAAATCTATTGACTTTACTAATTTAAAGTACAAGTCCAAGTCTATATTTTTATGATGAAGTGCCAAAGGATATAAAACCGTTCCAGTTTTTGAGCAATAGAATATATATGTCATATCTTTAAATTCCTCCTGAGAGATGGCATACTTTTCCGAACAAAAAATAGACGACAACTTAAGTTTATAAACGGTATTATAGATTTCCATATTCTTCTTCAATTTATCGGGGACAACCACCACTAAATCCGAAGTACTGGATAATTCAGAGATTTGTTTAAACAACCATTTATTACAAACATCACAAATGCCATTAGGAAACACAAGGACAAAATATCCTGCAAATTCTTTTTTATCAGAAATTACATGTGGAATAATCCCTGATTCTATTTGATTAACGATTAATTCATAATTTTGTTTTTTCTGATGTTCCAACTCTTGCCCCAACAGCACTTCCCTGTTTTGTTGGTAATAGTAGTATCCTATAAACAGACAGTTAGTAAATAGACACAATGCTAACAACGAATAAAAAATTATATCATTACTTTTTTTCATAAAAACAAACTATTATATCATTTGAATTTTCATCTAACATATCATCTAGTTTTACCATCCACTTTTCTCCTACGCTTTTTTTACACTTCTTTTTCAACTGCATAATTCTATCAAAATCGTAAAAAGACAATGTATAATAATGGATATTCTCCTGAACATTAGCACGATATAAATAATCTTCAACAGGGACAACCTCATTTAATATCAAGTCATCATATACCCATTTATATGAATGTACGCTATAATCAGATTTATCTATAATATTCCAAAACAGTTCTTTTTTATACATATAAGTAGAACTCACAAAGCGCTCTCCTTCAAATAAATTACGATGCGCCCAAATAAAAGGACTATTTTCACAAACATCTATAAAAGACTGAAATGTATGATCTTCATTATAAAGTTCTTTTTCCGGAAAAGTATATTCATTTTGTTTAAAAGCGATGTATCCAGTCATATCATTAGCAGATAACCGACAAATACCATTTCTAAAAACCTCGTAATAATAGATTTCATCCTGAACACGATATAAACAATCACTTTGATCAAAAGAAATATACTCACTAGACTTTTTATCCATATTCAATATTCTATTTACGATTGTCCCCTCTTTCTTATTATACACATAAAGTTTATACTCTTCCTTTTTTTTCTCTCGGGAGATCGATTTTAAGAATATATAATTTCCACCATTATCAACAACAAAATCTGTAGCTGAAAGTATCTCAGACGGTAGCCGAAAGCGCTCTACCATTTTTGTTTCTGCAAAGAATATTCCACAACTTCTGTTCCAGAATTAATCAATAAATAGATAGATCCATCTAATAGTTTAATACTCCAAATATCATATGCTTCTTCAGGTCCCTGCCCCCATTTCAAAACGGTTTTTAAATATCGGCCTTCATTATTAAACAAATGGACCCCACCCTGATCAGACTTTCCTTGCACAATCCACAAAGAATCATACTTAAATACTTTATTTATTGACGCTAAAACAATATCATTCAATTTTACAATTTCACATCTAGAAAAGAGAGCAGATAATGTGATAGTATCCTCTTGGGGTATGATACTTACCATAGTATCGGCTTGGATAATATCGGAGTGTTTAACAGGTCGATTACATCCTGCCAACAACAACACGAATATAAACAAATTCAAGTACTTCATAACTAACATATTATTAGAATAAACCGGAAGAGGAAAACACCTCTTCCGGTAACATTTGAACAAGTAACTATTATTTTTTACAAAAAATTGAATATGAACAAGTGCGGGTTGGATCAGGATCCGAAACACATCCTGTAGCATTTTTGGGACTTGTACAATATTGATTATGGGCTCCAGTATAGTTTCCCGGACTGTTTTCATAAGTAGCTGCTACAGCTTCTATTCCAGATAGAGTTAATGTTTCAGCATCATCCGATTTCACAACAACATTAAGCACATTTACAACAACAATTGTAAATAATGCCAAAAGACAAATAATTTTCTTCTTATAATTCATAAATATTTTTTTTTAAAATTCATATTTCAAGAAATCAGTGAGAAGAACTTTCCTCCCATTCTTATCTCTAATTGTTTTATTTTATATTTGAAGCATATCTTAGTCCCTCCTTGGACTGATTCAAAGTGGGTTTACTAAACACTAATAATACAACTCACTCCTTTTTAAATTAATACTCTTTCAAAAACTGCGCCCATTCATAACATAGGAAACTTTGCTATCGCTTATAGGGCAATCTACATTACCACTGCCATAACAACTTGTAGGAACATCTCCTTCACCTGTAGCAAGCGCTTCAACATTCACTAAAGCCAATTCACTCAAATATTGCTTATTATTCATTCGGCAAACAGTCATAACGGCAATACCGACTAATAATAAAAAGGCACTTACAAAAAAATTTCTCATACTCCGATTTGTTTTTAACGGTTACAAATCTATGGAAAAAGAAAAGGAATAAAAAAACAACAAGAAGGAATCGACTGACATTCACTGACAAACAATAAAAGCCTATATAAACCTCCGAAAGCAGATCCGAAAGCTTATACAAAATTCTCAAATACAAACATTATAAAATTTGCATCTGATAAATTTCCTCCCCTAAATATTCAATTTGTATGGTCATAGGAAGCTGCCTTAACAAATCACGCAAACGTTCTATTGCTTTATGGAAACAATCGAGAGAAATAGATTTTCCCGGCCAAACATCTGCCATAATTTGAGACATAGACAGAGTATGATTCTCAGCCTTAATAAACAAAACTAAAAGAACACGCTGCTGGGGAGTAAGAGATACTTCCATGTTTTCGCAGATCAATACACCTTTACCAACATCCAGTTTAAGATCATCTTTCAAATCGTATATAGGCAGAGTCCCCTTTTTAACAGCAACTGTCTGAATATAAGTAGTAACCTCTTTTATTTTAGGAGGGTGAACAGACAACTTATATATATAGATTGTAAGAATCACACAAAGCACAAAAGCAACAACAACTCCAATAAGAGTCCAAACTATATTTACAAATACTGAGAAAAAAGATATAGATACAAACCCTAAGATTTCAATTTCACATCTATAGCCTACATAATAAGTAAATATCGAAGAATAAGATAAACAAGAAAGGCTATCCGGACTAAAAGAAGAGCGGACCACTCCATTATTATCAGAAACAGTTAATTTTAATCCTGTACGAATAGGAAATTTCTGTCTTTCATTCAACATAGTCCTCCATAGTATATTCAACGTATCTACACTCAAAGGATGTGTTAAACAAACAACAGTATGCAGTCCTTGCTCTCCAGGGGAAGACACGATATTTTTGCGAATCTTCATTGCATCAACCCGAAAACTATACGTACCGTACTCGTCCTGTATAGTAACTTTTTTGAAGGCTGTATCCACTGAAGAGACGAAAGAGTCTTCACATCCATATCTCCAACTTTCCACTTGATCCATACCTCGTTTTTGCAATTCTACATGAAAAGCTTCATGAAAAACACTATCCGCATATACATGCAATGCCTTTACTTCTTGTTCATATGCATAGTTCCCCCCTAACAAACCAAGAAGGGCATACCCTCCAATCAAACAACCAAAAATTGTTTTTTCCCAAGACATTACCATTCGTTTTTCACAGTTAATTTCAGCAAAGGTATCGTTATTCTTGTAATGAATAAAACAAATCACTATCTTTATCACGGATATTATAAAAAAAGAATAGAATAACATTATGGCACATCGTCTTAACACTAACAAGCAATTTATGGTAGGAAACGGCATTTTGGCATTTGCCGTCATATTTGTCGTGGTCATCTTTGTATATATGAGTTTAAGATTACAACGAGAAAAAGAAGCTAATCGTCATTTTAGTGAAACATACTCCATTCAGTTGACAAAAGGCTTCGTGGGTGATTCTATTTCACTGTTTGTTAATGACAGTCTGATCATGAATAAACAGATCAAAGAGGAACCTACTGCCATCGAAGTCGGACGCTTCGCAGAGCAAAGTGCACTGATGATTGTAAACAATCAAACTGAAACAGTAGCCGCATTTGACCTAAGTGAGAAAGGAGGTACTTACCGTTTTGAAAAGGATATTGACGGTATCAAACAGCTGCCACAAAAATGAGAAGGCAAGAGCTTTTCCAGTTTAAACCATAGAATATAAAAGATTCGATTCACACTCATGAAAAACTAAAAGCCGATTATCCGTGCAGACAATCAATCTGTAATAATCGGCGAAATCTGTGGTGGGAAGAACTTTACGACATTTGTTTTGTAACTGTCATGTCAGATCTCAGTCTTGTACCTCTTCAACTCTTCGCGTAGTTCCAATGCTTTCCCATCGGTAAGCCCATTTAGCAAGTCCCAAAAGCGATCTCCATGATTCATCTCGCAAGTATGGCAAAGATTCATGCAAAAGGACGTAATCTATCAGATGTTTGGCAACAATAACAAAGGAAATAAGAGAGATTA
>ENA-OQIG01000095-OQIG01000095.1-human-gut-metagenome-genome-assembly--contig:-NODE-95-length-50002-cov-3.850627_pt1 | contig 50002 bp, 62 predicted proteins | sample MGYA00242576_ERZ504741 | MGnify/ENA primary metagenome ERZ504741 (study PRJEB26092, sample SAMD00036436) | human gut metagenome | host: Homo sapiens | study: EMG produced TPA metagenomics assembly of... | reverse complement strand
ATCTGTCGTATTGTTTATTTAAAAGGGTTGCTAGACATGATAAAGTACTAATTGTGACTACTCCAGTGTTCTTATTGCTTTTTATTTCTGTTGTGAAGAAAATAAAAGGTATATATTGGTCTGTTTTGGTCTATGATGTTTTCCTGAGAATATAAGGGCTACAGGAAAAATGAAAAATAGTTCAAGACTATTATATAAGTTGCTGAAAAAACTTTTTGATAAATCGTATTCTTACGCTGATAACTGATAGTTATTGGTCGGGATATGGAGAAGGTTATGAGGAATAAAATTGGGCACTTTAGTGTAAACACAGAAATAAGTATTATAGAAAATTGGGCTGAGGTCAACTCTATTACTCCAAGAATATCGGATAATAAAGATAAAATTACATTGTTATATGCTGGTAATATGGGGCGAGTACAGGGATTATTAGATTTAATAAATATTATAAGTCTGATAAGAAATGATGAATTAATATTCTCTTTTAGAGGTACTGGTGCTTTAAAATCGGCAATGATGGATTTAGTGAAGTCTAAGAAAATAAGGAATGTTCTGTTTGATGGGGGATATAGTAGAAATAAACAAAGTGAAATTTTAGGATCTTGTGATATTGCATTAATAACATTGGCGGATGAAATGTATGGATTGGCAGTGCTTCTAAATCATATAATATAATGGCAGCAGGTAAGCCTATTTTGTATATTGGTAACTCTGGTAGTGAGATTTGGAAGGTGGTTTCGGATAATAAAATAGGTTTCTGTTTTCAGTGGACAGAAAAAGAACGGCTTATAGAATTTCTGAATAATTTATCAACGTCACAACTTGAGACATTAAGAGAGATGGGCAATAGAGCTCGGAAGTTGGCAGAGTATAGTTATTCAGAGAGTGTTATTTTAGGGAAATATTTAGATATTATTTAATTTGATCGTTATATAATGAAAATACCTTTTTCACCACCTTATATTGACGAGGCGGTCATCAACGAAGTCGTTGATTCGTTACGTTCCGGTTGGATCACATCCGGTCCGAAAGTGAAGGCTTTGGAGGAAGAAATTAAATCTTTCTCGGGAGCAAAAGAAGTGCTTTGTGTCAATTCCTGGACATCAGGAGCTATTATGATGTTGCGTTGGCTGGGAGTGAAGGAGGGCGATGAAGTGATTGTTCCTGCCTATACTTACAGTGCAACGGCATTGGCTGTGCTCCATGCCGGAGCCAAACCGGTAATGGTGGATTCCGGAACTGATTTTAATATTTCGGTGGAGGCTGTTCGTAAAGCTATTACTCCTAAAACAAAGGCGATTATACCCGTAGATATTGCTGGTTTTCCCTGCGATTATGAAAGAATCATGGCACTGGTGCAGGAACCAGAAATGGTAAAACTGTTCCGTTCGGAATCTCCTGTGCAAGAAAAATTGGGACGCATCTTGGTGATGAATGATGCTGCCCACTCTTTGGGAGCACGTTACAGTAACCGTCAGCGTACCGGTTGTGAAACTGATGTGGCTATCTTTTCACTTCATGCCGTGAAAAATGTGACTACTGCCGAAGGTGGGGCCATTTGCCTGAATCTGCCTAAGCCGTTCGATAATACGGAGTTGTATAAAGAACTCCGGATGACAAGCTTGAACTGCCAGACCAAGGATGCTTTTTCGAAATCTAAAGCCGGAGGATGGCGTTATGATATTGTCGGTTTCGGGATGAAAATCAATATGGCCGATGTAAATGCCGCCATAGGACTGGCACAGATACGAGAATATCCGGAATTGCTGAAAGAACGAAAGCGGGTGTTTAATGCTTATAGCGATGCTTTTTCGGCTTGTGACTGGGCCATCGTTCCGCCTTCTGTGGATGGGGAAAAGGAAAGCTCTTATCACATTTATGCTTTGCGTATTAAGGACTTTACCGAAGAACAACGCGACCGGATGATTGATGAAATCGCTAAAAGTGAAGTGGCTGTCAATGTGCACTTTATACCGATGCCGATGTTGTCGTTCTTCAAATCGATGGGATATGATATAAAGGATTATCCACAGGCTTATCAGAACTTTAAGAGCGAGATATCATTGCCGATATATCCCCAATTGGATAGTGAAAAATTGAATTTCATTATTGAAACTGTAAAGGCGGCCTATGCGACCGTAATTGCAGAAAACCGATAGTATATTTACAAACACTAAATAGATAAGTTTTTTGATCCGTTTTTTTGATATCGTTTTTTCCCTTTTGGGAATTTCTTCTTGCTTTCTCCCGTTTTTCTTTCTTCTTTATATAGCCATTTGTCTCGAAAGTAAAGGAGGTGGTTTCTATAAACAGCTCCGTGTGGGAAGGTACGGAGGGGATTTTTATGTTTATAAATTTCGTTCGATGCGTGTAGGGGCTGATAAAAAGGGGTTGATAACGGTAGGAGGGAGAGATCCGAGAATAACTCGTACCGGATACCTGATCCGGAAGTATAAATTGGATGAATTGCCTCAGTTGTTTAACGTACTGAAAGGAGATATGAGTCTGGTAGGGCCGTCCTGAGGTTCGTAAGTATGTGGATTTATATACCGATGAACAAAAGAAAGTATTGAGTGTACGTCCGGGGATTACGGATTATGCTTCTATTGAGTATGTAGATGAAAATATGATTCTTGGAGAGGCTTCGGATCCTGACAGAGCATATATAGAACAGATTATGCCCGATAAGATACGGTATAATATGAAATATATCTGTAATCGTTCGGTGAAGGAATATTTTAAAATTATATTTCTGACATTTTGGAGCATCATTCGTTAGGTATGTTTTTAAGGAAACTGAGGGAAGTTCTTCTTTTTGTTTTCGTACCCTATTATGTGAGAAAGAATAAGGAGTAGACGGAAGTTCCGAAGAGAAGTTAATTCAATAAAAAAGAAAGGATCGGCAATTGCGATCCTTTCTTTTTATTGAGCCTCTTGTCGGATTCGAACCAACGACCCCGAGATTACAAATCACGTGCTCTGGCCAACTGAGCTAAAGAGGCGTCATTTCTGTTTTGCGGGTGCAAAGGTAGGAAAAACTTTTAAACTTGCAAATACTTTGAAAAAAAATGCTTCATAAAAATAGTGTTTGATAAGTCGGATTCTTTGTTTACTTTTGCAAATCAATTAATTATAGGAAAGTATGAAGAAAAACTTTTTTTATGCAGGTGGTCTGTCATTGCTTCTTTGGGGTATGGCAGCATGTTCCGGACAAGGAAAAGCGGATAAAGCAGCTGTTGTTGCGGATAGTGTAGTGGTGAAAACGGATAGTGTTGCGGCAGACAGCACAGGATATATTGTGAAAGTGGGAGAGCCAGCTCCCGATTTTACCATTACTCTGACCGACGGAAAGCAGATGAAACTCTCTGAACTTCGCGGTAAAGTGGTGATGTTGCAGTTCACAGCCAGCTGGTGCGGAGTATGCCGTAAAGAGATGCCTTTTATAGAGAAAGATATCTGGTTGAAGCATAAAAACAATCCTGAGTTTGCTTTGATAGGCATTGACCGTGACGAACCTCTCGATAAGGTGATCGCATTTGGAAAGTCGGTAGGGGTGACGTATCCGTTGGGATTGGATCCGGGAGCGGATATCTTTGCGAAGTATGCATTGCGTGAATCGGGCATCACCCGGAATGTCCTGATAGACCGGGAGGGTAAGATTGTGAAGCTGACTCGTTTATATAACGAAGAGGAGTTTGCCTCACTGGTGGATCAAATAGATGAAATGCTGAAAAAATAAGTTGAACAAGCAGGGTGATTTTCTGTTTTTAACATAGATCACCCCATCTTTTTATTTTATGGCTATAACGATTATCATTCTCGTACTGTCGGCTGTCTTTTTTATGAGTGGAAAGCTACGTTCCGACTTAGTGGCGTTGTGTGCGCTGGTATTATTAATCCTTTTCAATATCCTCACTCCGGAGGAGGCGCTTTCAGGATTTTCTAATTCTGTTGTTATTATGATGGTCGGCCTGTTTGTTGTAGGTGGTGCCATCTTTCAGACGGGGCTGGCAAAGATGATCAGCAGCCGTATCCTGAAATTTGCCGGAACAAGCGAACTAAAACTTTTTATCCTGATTATATTGGTGACGGCTGCCATCGGCGCTTTTGTCAGCAATACGGGAACGGTGGCGTTGATGCTGCCTATTGTGGTCAGTATGGCCATGAGTGCCAATATCAATGTAAGCCGTTTGCTGATGCCTCTTGCTTTTGCCAGTAGTATGGGTGGGATGATGACATTGATTGGTACACCGCCTAACCTTGTGATACAAAATGCCTTGATTGAAGCCGGCTATGAACGTCTCTCTTTCTTCACTTTTACTCCTGTAGGCTTGGTGTGTGTCACTGTCGGGCTGATTGTGCTGATTCCGCTGAGTAAGATCTTCCTGACGAAGAAAAGTGATAAAGAGGCACGGGGAAAGCGCAAGAATAAGTCGCTTCAGGAGTTGGCGGGTGAATACCAGTTATCACAGAACCTTTATCGGGTGGAGGTTGAAGAGTCTTCCGGTTTTGTAGGTAAGACCATACAGGAGCTAGGGATTCCGCAGAGGTATCATGTGACGATTTTGGAGGTTCGCCGCCGTTCGGTTTCGTCCCGGCACTTCTTCAAGACAAAAAAGCAGGAGATGGCAGAAGCCGGAACCTGATTGAGGCGGAAGATATTCTTTATGTATTAGGAGAATTTGAAAATGTGAAACGCTTTGCAGGTGAGAACCGTCTGTCTTTATTGGATACACATAAGACCGAGGGGAGTCTGCATGATACGGACGAGGGATTCGATTTTCAGGAGATAGGCATTGCTGAAATTCTGTTACTGCCTACCGCCAATCTGATAAACAAACCGGTGAAAGCTTCCGGATTCAGGGAGAATTATAGCATCAATATATTGGGTATTCAGCGTAAACGTGACTATCTGCTGAAGAATCTGAAGGATGAAAAGATGCATTCGGGAGATATCTTGCTGGTGCAGGGAAGTTGGGCAAACATAGCCAGGCTTGGTGAGGATCAGTTACAGTGGGTCGTTCTGGGGCAGCCGTTGGCTGAAGCGGCCAAAGTAACCCTGAATCATAAAGCACCGGTAGCGGCACTGATCATGTTGGGTATGATTGTAACCATGATGTTTGACTTTATTCCGGTGGCTCCTGTGACGGCCGTAATTATAGCGGCACTGCTGATGGTACTGACCGGATGTTTCCGCAATGTGGAAGAAGCTTATAAAACAATCAACTGGGAGAGTATTGTGCTGATAGCAGGTATGCTGCCCATGTCATTGGCATTGGAGAAAACCGGAGCTTCGGAGGTGGTGTCGCAATCGTTGGTGAATGGGCTGGGGGCCTATGGGCCTTTTGCTTTGTTGGCAGGTATTTACTTCACAACTTCGCTGATGACAATGTTTATCAGCAATACGGCCACTGCTGTGCTGCTTGCTCCTATCGCTCTTCACTCGGCCGTACAGTTGGGGCTGAGCCCTTATCCGTTCCTGTTTGCCGTGACAGTGGCGGCAAGTATGTGTTTTGCTTCACCTTTCTCCACGCCGCCTAATGCGTTGGTGATGCCGGCAGGACGCTATACGTTTATGGATTACGTAAAAGTAGGTCTGCCGCTTCAGATCATTATGGGCGTGGTAATGGTGTTCGTATTGCCGCTACTGTTTCCGTTTTAGTCTTTTAGGGAGGGACGGTTTGTTGGAAACATTCCCTCCTGTTTATAAGGCAACAGTCAGCCGGGCCAGATAGTCATAGTGCTTACCCTCTTTTATCATTTCGGCCTTGAAGCCATTGTCGGCAGCATAGGCGCTGAGGGTCTGGAAGTCGATATACAGCCAGTCGAAGGGATCGCCTTGAATATCTTTATATTGCATGCGGAAGTCGATTTCTCCATAATATCTCCTGCCAGGTCGATCAGGAAGCTGCCGTCTTCATCTTCGAACAGATAGCGGAGGTCACTCGAATCCATCAGGATGCAACCATCCGGGCGGAGTAATTGTTTCATCTTGCGGAAGAAGAGAGGCATATTCTCCAAACGTCCGATAATGCCGGAACCGTTCATCAACATAAGGATGGTATCGAAAGTCGCGGCAAAGCGTTCGTCGAACAGATTGACTTGGCGGGCATCTTTCACTCCCCGCAGTTTCATCACTTCGACGGATAAAGGGGAGATGTCGATGGCGGAAACTTCTTTACCGCTCTCTTGAAGGGCAAGAGCGTGGCAACCGCTTCCGGCACCTACGTCGAGTATTGTTCCGGTAGCCATTGCGAGGGCTGTGCGTTCGAGTAGAGGCATTTGTCCGGCTTTGCGGAAAAGTTGCTTGACGGGTATTTCGTCTTCATCGAACTGAGAAGAAAATACGCGTAATCTGTCTGCTTTTTGGCGATGATAAAAATCGGCTATGGCAGCACCCATCGGGTCTTTTTCTGCCGGGAGCAGGGATGTATTCATTGATTGGTTTTTAGTTGTTACAGCGGGCAAAGATAGGGAATTCACAGAAAAAGAGTATCTTTGTCCACGGAAAATATAGAATAAGAAAGGAAAGATTATGAGCTTAGAAGATGCGATTATGGGTGGAATTGTCTTTAAAGGAAAGAAAGAAGGCCCGAAGAAAGATGAAAATAAAGTGAAAACAAAAGCGAAGAAAACAACCTATATAAAGGGAACTCACGGTTCCGGAGCTGCCAAGATGAAAGCTGAGATCCGGAGAAAGAGGGCGAACAGACATAAACGGTAAATAACGAATAACGATGAACGATAAACTCACTGCGATATCAACGCACAGCCTGTTTATCGTTCATCGTTATTCGTTTTAAAGTCGTTCCGGTAATATTTCAATCCAGTAGTCATCCGGATCATTGATGAAATAGAGCCCATGGAAGTATTCTCAAAGCATACGCAGTCCATTTCTTTGTGATATTGGCGTACGGCATCATAATCTCCCGCTACACGGAAGCAAAGATGACTTTCGTTCTCTCCCAATTCATAGGCTTCGGTATGGTCTCGCAGCCAGGTGAGTTCCAATAAAAAACCGGTGGTGTTATCTGTGAGATATACAGGATAAAAGAGCCGTCGGCTGCCTCTTTCCGGTGATGTTCTTTCAATCCCAATGCTTTTTCGTAGAAAGCAATGCTACGTTCCAGATCAGTCACATTGATATTGAAGTGGTCAAATCTACTTTTTATTTCCATTGTTTCTAAGTTTGTTTTTTAGATTAAAATAGAGCTTATAAAGTTTACACCACAGGTTACACGGATGATTTATGGCAATGATCCGGTCAAAACTCAATCTGTGTAACCTGTGGTGACTGATTTATTTCATAAATGCTTTGGTTATTTTACCTGCATAAGTTCTGGGCTGTCCTTCCATAGGTGTCGGGCCGGTAGTTTCTGACATTCCAGTATGACGGACGGTTCTTTTTGTCCGGTAGGATAGAAGCGTATGCTGTATGTTTCTGCTTTCTCCAACTGTTCGTAAGGCTGGTCGGGAGAAAGGATACTGAATACAACAGGACTTCCCGAAATTTTTCCTATGGATCCTCCGGCGTTGGCTGTCATCATGGTCATATTGAAAGGATCGGAACCGATAGCAATCACCAGTCGGCCTGCACCCATCTGAATGGCATTGGCAGGAACCTGGTCGGGGGCTACTTCTTTATAACCCGGCATCGTGCTTGGAGAGGTAACGGGAATTGCAGGGGTAAGTTCTGCTGCTTTTTCTACTTTTCCAGTCTCTTGATTATCACCGATAACCACGACTTTCGGTGCGGTTACCACGGCAGGCTTTTTCGGAGTGGCTTCTGCTTTTGCTTCCATAGGTTTCTGACTCAGTGCCTTTGCAGCTTCTTCAAAGAGGTTGTCGGCAAAGTTGACTGTCTTTCTGCGCCATTTGGCTAGACCACGTACCATTTTCGTTTTCGCTTTGTTTAGAGCGTATTTATCGGTGATCCATTCTTCGGCCGCATATTTTTCTTTTTCACGATAGGTGTACCGGATTTTCTCTACCTCCATTGTACACTTTTGGGGCTGGCAGTTTACGGTGACTTGGTATGTCAGCCAGGTGCGGTCCAGAGAAAGGGCGGTAGAACTGAATACCAACCACTCTTCACCGGCTGCGGCGATGACTCCTTTTTCTTTATATACCACCCGGCTATTGTTTTTGTTCTGGGCCATGCGTCCGTCAAGCCACTTGAGCATCCGTTCATAGATTTCGTCTTGCGACATACCGGGGATACTGAATTCGCGGCTGAAAACTACCCGTCCGTCAACTTCGGGCACGCGCCCGCAAGGTATCTGCTGTCATCATCATCTTTGTCATTGTCTGCCCAAAGTGTCACGGCAGGCAAATCATAAATAACACGAGGAAAATTTGTGTCAGTTTGTTCATAATTGTATGTTTTATTTAGTTATATATCAAAGCTTTCGCCCCGGTGGGTGATGGTTATGAAACGGCATCCGCCGGCTTCGGCTATAGATCGGAAGGCATTGCCTCCTTCGTAGTCTTCGCTAAAGTGCATGGGTACAAATATAGTAGTTTTTATTCGTTCGATGAATTGTTGGGCTCCTTTCATGTAATCTTTTCCCATTCGGCGGTCTACGGGAAACATTACCAGGTCGATGGTCGGAACTGCTGCCTGAAGATATTTTATCTCTGCCAGGAAGTCTCCTTCTGCTTTGCGTATCTCCTGTTCGGTAGATTCTTCGCTCCAATGCCAGTTGTTCAGGTCACCGGCATGAAAAATGCTCTTGCCTTGCAGATGGATCAGAAAGGAGATGCCCACATCCGTAGAACCGAATGCCTGAATACGTAGCATATCATCTTCGTATTCCTCACCTTTATTAATATAGATCGCATCTTCTTTCTGTGCCCGATGGTGTTTCAGAATGTCTTTTGAGAAGATATAGATGATATCCGGACGTTGCTCTTTCCATGTCAGTACTTCCCGGTTGAAGTGGTCGGGATGGAAATGTGAGGCAAGCACATACAGTTTTCCGGGACGTTGGAGCAGACGGTCGTGCACGATTCCTTTATTCAGTTCCGTTTCTGAAGAGTCTTTGTAATAATCAATGATAAGGGTTACACCTTCTGCTTCGATGGCGAACCCACTGTGGTATATATAATCCAGAATCATAGGCGGATGTATTTTATGGATGCAATATTACGTATTATTTGTTGGTTGCGCAAGTACAATAACCGGAAATATCAGGGAGCAAGCCTCTCTTTCTGCCAGCTTCCGTCCGGTTGAAGGGAATATAGAAAGCGATCGTGAAGCCGGTTTGCCCTACCTTGCCAGAACTCGATCCGATGGGGAGTGACGGCATATCCTCCCCAGTGTGCGGGGCGCTCTACTTCTCTGCCTACCCATCGGGCTGCTTCTGCAACGAAATTGCGAATCAGTTGCATCCGGCTTTTCAACGGACGGCTTTGAGGAGAGATGCGTGCTCCTATACGGCTTTTGTAGGGACGTTGGCGGAAATAGGTATCAGACTCTCCGGCAGGAACTTTTGAGGCAATGCCTTCAATGTGTACCTGCCTTTCTAGCGCGTGCCAAACGAAAGAGAGGGAAATATACGGATTCTTTGCCAGATGGGTACCTTTCCGGCTTTCGTAATTGGTATAAAAGATAAACTTTCCATCATGCAGATCCTTTAGCAGTACGGTACGGGTCGATGGTTGCCCTTCGGGAGATACGGTGCCTACCAGCATGGCAGTAGGTTCGTCTACCTGTGCATCGATAGCTTCGTGGAGCCATCGGTTGAAAAGAGAAAGCGGGTTGTCGGGAAGATCTCCTTCCTTCAGCCGCCTTTGGTGTACTCCTGCCGGATGGCAGCGAGGTTGATAGCCTCACTCCCGATCCCGTTTCCGTGAAGAGGGGAGTCGGGATGTGTGGATATATGATCGGTTGACATAAGCGATTACTTTAAATTTACATCGGTACTTCTATCAGTAGTATTTTAGAGTCTTTCAGAGTTTCTATCTCAAAATTCTTGATTTCGGATATTCCCAATCCGTCGCGTCGAGTCAGGATCACATCATCTATCTTACTTCTCCTTCGATCAGGAAAACGTAGACTCCCATATCCGTCCCATGCAGTGTATATTCAACTGTCTTTCCGGCTCCTATCTCACCCATCGAGAACCAAGTGTCCTGCAATAGTTTGGCAGGTGTACTTCCGTCAGGTGATAGTATGAAGGCCAGTTCGTCTTTTTTCAGTAATCCCCGGATGTCATAATCCTGATAGAGGGGATGAGTGTTCCGTTCTTTCGGTATGATCCATATTTGCAGAAATTCCACCGGTTCCGATTTGCTGCCGTTCATCTCGCTATGATAAATGCCTGTACCGGCACTCATCACCTGAATATCGCCTACTGTAATGGTACGACTGTTCTTTTACTGTCGCCATGTGCCAGAAGACCCTTTAAAGGTATGGAGACGATTTCCATATTTTTATGGGGATGGGTCTGAAAACCTTCACCCGGGGCTACCCGGTCATCGTTCAGTACCCTCAGAGCACCGAAATGAACCGTTCGGGATTGTAATATTCGTCAAAGCTGAAACTGTGATGGCTGTCGAGCCAGTCGTATACGGATCGTCCGCGGGTATCTGAGCGGTGAACTACTTTTTTCATGATGTATATCCTTTCTTTTATAAATAGATTTTATAAACCAAACAATCGGGGGATGTAAATAGTTTGAGACGTTCACTTTTTATAGGAATCAGAAGCTATAATAAGGAAATAGAAAAGAAATGGACAACTCTCTGAAAGTCGGCAAACAGAAAAGAGTTGAATACGTTCGGTAAATAAGAGATAGAAAAAATTTTGTTGTCAATATCATTATCTTATTTTTGTGCTTCTAAAATTAGCCAATAGATAAGAGATATGAGAAAGTTATTGTATGTTATTCTGTTACTACTTTTCCGTTTATTGATGTTTCCGGGGGCTGTTTGTGCCGAAATACTCTCTTTGCCGGACAGCTTGATAACGGATGATAACGTATATAAATATACTTCTCCGATTTTGATAAGGCACAGCAGGTTATGGAACAATTGAGAAAGCGGAAATCTCTTTCCATGTTCCGGATGGATGTGGTGGAAGGTGATTTATATTTCAATGTCGGCCAATATTATAAGGCGTTGAAGTTCTATAAGCGTGCTTTGGACAGTGACTCGGTGCGCAATAATGATAAGAATTATATGGAACAGGTGCATCGCATGATCTCTTGTTACGACTGTTTGCATAATGAAAATAAAAAATCGCTGTATGTCTATTTACTTTTAAAAAGGGCAGAGCAGTGCGGGGATAAAGCCATGCAGTCCGTTGCTTTGTTCAATATGGGTAAAATGCTGTATTATCAGGGTAATAAGGAGAAGGGATATGAATATCTGGAACAGGCGATTGAAATGATGTCAAAGACGGATTATCGGCATAAATACGATAATCTGCGTTATGATTACAACACTTTACTGATATTCCAGAAGTCGGACAGGCGTAATGAGGAGGCTCTCAGGACACTGGCTGCGTTGGAAAAGGTGGTGACCGAAGAGACCGGCAGTGAAACTCCGATGGAGGGGTTGAGTGCAAAGGAGAAAAAAGCAATGTATGCCCATTATGCTGTCGTTCTTTTTCGGTTGGGGCAGGCGGAAGAGGCCGAACGTTACTACCGGAAATTCCTAGCGGAAAGTGAGGAATATGACCGTGACGATTACCTGATTATGCCTTATTTGTTCGACAGGAAGATGTATGACCAAGTGATCCGGATGAATGCCGCCCGTGAGAAGATGTATATCATGCGGGGGGATACGGTGAACTATTACATGACTACGATAAAGAGATCTCTTGGATGGGCTTATCGTGATAAGGGCGATTACCGTACTGCTGCAAGATATTTTGAGCAGTTGGCTGTGTTGCGCGACAGCATTAAGAATCGTGAACAAAAAAGTGCGGCATTGGAATTGGCAGCTGTTTATGAAACGAATGAAAAGGATTTGTTCATCCAGCAACAGGCGGCTGATATGCAAAAGAGGAATCTCTTATTGGTATTTACCCTCTGTATCGTTTTTCTGTTAGGTGTGCTTTTGTGGCGGACGATACGGCATAACCGGATTATACGTCGCAAAAATAAGGCGATGGTAGGCACTATCGAAGATTTGCTGATACATAAAGAAGAATTGTATCGGAAAAAGGAGGAGAATCTTATTCTGAAAGAGCAATTGGAGAGGGAGCAGAATTTAAGGATGTCCGCAGGTGGGGGATCGCTATCAACGATAAGGACGGGAAAGCGGAAACAACTGTTGTTCCGGAACCTCAAGCCGGAGATGGAAATGACATACACGATAGGATATTGTTCGACAAGTTGGAACACGAGATCATTAGCCGTCAGCTCTATCTTCAGCTGGACTTTTCGAGGGAGGAACTGATCAAGACAATCTATATTCCCAAAAATAAATTTGCTCCTCTTTTCAAGCAGTATGCGGGAATGAGCTTTTCGAAGTATATTAATAATCTTCGTTTGGAGTATGCGGCTAAGATGTTAAAGAACCACCCCGATTATACAGTAGATACGATAGCCAGGAGTGTGGCATGTCGACTCAATCTCTTTATCGCCTCTTTTCGGGAAAGTATGGAGTGACTCCGACAGATTTTCAGGTGGGGGTACAACATATTAATAATAAGAATATTACTGAGGATAAGTGAAAAAATGAGAGACTCAAGGTGAAAAAATGAGAGAATAACCTACTCGAAATGTTTTGATTTGAAAATCCTTCCTTCTACCTTTGAACCACATCAACGAAACTGGTTTAGGTGATGTACAGTACCCAATCTGCCGGGAGGTCTCTCTCGGCAGATTATTCTCGATAAGGCTGATCGGCATATCAGACCATTAGAAAACCTTTCTTAATGAATTAATCTTTCAAAAAACACGTATTGTTATGATTGAAAAAGTATTCAAAGTGGGTGATACAATCACCATCAAACGTACCTCACAAGCAGGTACTGGTTATCGTTACGCTTTAGTACGCCTGACCGGCGGAGTTGCCCTTGTAGAGGAATTGTCAGAAGATGCCGATACTCCGGAGGAACGTCTGTACAATCTTTTATCTTCCGGTTTTTACAGCAGGCAGGTAGAGATTCAGTTTGCCTATTACCGTGACTCTGAAGAAGTGCTTTACGAAGATATATTCTCTTATGGGGTGGTTACTTCGGAGAAAGCGAACCCGATAATAGGGGGCTTTAGAGAATTCAGACCGTTGACGGATCAGGAGAAAGAGATATTCCGTACTTGCATGACATTGAAGGGTGTGGACTATACTCCGCTTCTGGTTGCCGAGCAATTGGTAAGCGGATATAACTACCGCTTCATCTGTATGACTGAATCACTAATCCGCGAGCCCAAGTATGGTTTTGCCAAAGTCACTATTTATGCTCCGCTGAGAGGAGAACCCATATTAGAGAGTATTATAGAGTGTTGACTCTGAACGGAGGAACCGAAATTCATAATAGAGTAGGAACTTGATTTAAAAAGAAATAGTTATGAGTCAATTATATTTTTCGTCTAAGAAAAGGAATGATTGATGAACAGCCATCCCGGACATTATACGTTAAAGTCCGGGCAAACCTAATAAGGTCTGCCGCTTCTTTCGCAGGAAGCGGTGGCACTATTGCAACCGAAGCTTCTTTTTGATGCCTTTAGGCATTGCTCAACTTGACTTCGTTCACCAAAGGCTTCTGATTTTTGAAATCCCGTATATTCTCCAGAGTCGTTGCTGCGATGTTGGCCAGCGCTTCACGGGTAAAGAAAGCCTGATGGGAGGTTACGATTACATTATTGAACGACAGCAAGCGTGCCAGTACATCGTCGTCGATGATACGGTCCGATTTGTCTTCATAGAAGTACTCGCTCTCCTCTTCATATACATCCAGTCCGGCCGAACCGATCTTTTTATTTTTCAGTCCCTCGATCAGTGCATTGGTGTGGATCAGTTGTCCACGGCCGGTGTTGATGATCATTACGCCGTCTTTCATCTTACTGATGGAGTAGTCGTTGATCAGATACTTGGTCTGCTCCGTGAGGGGGCAGTGTAGTGAGATGATGTCCGAACTGTGATACAACTCGTCGAGTGTGGTGTATACTATTTGATTCTCTCTGGCAAAGTTGTAATCCGGATAAAGGTCATACGCCAGTATGTTCATGCCGAACCCTTTTAATATATGTATCAGTATTTTGGCTATCTTTCCCGTACCGATGATACCGGCTGTCTTTCCATGCATATCGAAGCCTAACAGTCCGTGCAGTGAAAAGTTTCCATCCGGGTGCGCCATGATGCCCGTGGAATTTTCCGGTTGAGCGAGAGCATCAGTGCCACTGTATATTCGGCTACTGCGTATGGAGAATAGGCAGGAACACGAACAACGGTTACACCGTTGTCGGCTGCAGCTTTCAAGTCTACATTATTATAACCAGCACAACGAAGGGCGAGTAGTTTTACTCCGTTGGCAGCCATTGTTCTGATTACTTCGGCATCTGCGGTATCGTTGACAAAGATGCAGACGGCATCCACTCCCTGAGTCAGCAATACGTTGTGTCGGTTCAGATGACCTTTGAAAAATCGGAGTTCGAATCCGAATTCCTTGTTTTTCTCGTTGAAGGAAGCTTCATCATAAGGTTTGGTACCAAAAAATGCGATTGTATATGCCATAATTTTTTTATTTACATTCTATAATAATAGAACGTTTATGGGGGGAGTAATGTTTGTGTCCGGGGGCGGCATTTCTTTCTCCGGATTCTTATTCGTTTCAGTAGAAACAGTTTGTGTTTTCAATTAATTTGTTTGTGAAATGGAAATTAGGTGCACAAAAATATTCGTCATGTGCAATATTATTGTACCTTTGCGCCCGAAATAACTTAAAAAAGATTTAGATGAGAAAATTATTCTTGATTAGCATCGGGTTGCTAATCGTTTCAACTTCAACTTTTGCGGGAGGTCTCCTGACGAATACCAATCAGCACGTATTGTTTTTGAGAATGTTGGCTCGTGATGCTTCTACACAAATTGACGCAGTATATTCCAATCCGGCGGGTGTGGCTTTCATGGAAAACGGCTTCCACTTGTCACTCAACGGACAGAGTGCGTTCCAGACAAGAACTATCACTTCTACTTTCGCTCCGTTTGCAGGGTTTGGAGGAAACGCTACCAAAGTATATAAAGGAGAAGCTTCGGCTCCGTTCATTCCCAGTGTATTTGCAGTATATAAGAAGGATAAGTGGGCATTTTCGGGGAATTTTGCGGTAACCGGTGGTGGCGGTAAGGCTACTTTTAATGAAGGGCTGGGTTCATTTGAGTCATTGGTATCTGTAGTACCGGCATGTTGGTAGCTGCGGGCAATGAAATGGTGGATAAAGGTGTTCTGCCGATTAACATTTTTAATGGAACCAATAAATACTCTGTTGACAGCTACATGCGTGGTAAGCAAATGATTTTTGGCCTTCAGTTGGGTGCCACATATAGAATCACAGATTACTTGTCTGCATTTGCCGGTGTGCGTATGAACTACGTAAGCAATGGTTACGAAGGACACATTCGTAACATTGAGGCTAACATCGGTGGTGGAGAAATGGTAAACGTGAATAAGTATTTCAGTGATTATGCCAAGCAGGCCAGAACAGCCGCAGATGCTTATCTGGCTGCAAATGATCTGGCTAATTATGCAAAATATGATGCCATTGCAAAAGAAGCAACCAAGGTTGCCGGACTGACGGCCGATAAAGAACTGGATTGTGACCAAACCGGTTGGGGAGTAACTCCTATTCTGGGTATGGACTTTAAGATGAATAAATGGAACATCGGTGTGAAATACGAGTTTAACACCAAATTGAATGTAGAGAACAAGACCCGTATAGATAATACAGGACTGTTTGCGAATGGGGTAAATACTCCGCATGACATTCCGGCTCTGCTGACAGTAGGTGTTTCTTATGAAATTCTTCCTGTACTTCGTGCTTCAGTTGGCTATCATCATTTCTTCGATACCAATGCACGTATGGCCGATGCTAAAGATCCTGTGACCGGTCAGACTATGGGCAAACAGCATTTCATCAAACAGGGTACCAACGAGTATCTGGGAGGTATCGAATGGGATGTGTGTAAATGGGCTCAGGTAAGTGCCGGTATGCAACGTACCAAATATGGTGTGGGTGATAATTATCAGAGTGATATGAGTTTTGCAGTCAGCTCTTATTCATACGGTTTCGGTGCCGGATTCGATATTGCGAAGAACCTGAAATTGAATGTCGCTTATTTCTGGACCGATTACGATAAATATACAAAAGAGACTCCTAACTATGGGGGTACCGGAATCGCCGGAAAAGATGTCTTCACCCGTACCAACAAAGTGTTCGGTATCGGTCTCGACTATAAGTTCTGATGCAACCCTTATAGCTAATCTTATTTATTATAACCTCAAAAAGGGATCGGAATAGACTAAATTATCCGGTCCCTTTTTTGATATACTGCTTAATTTAAATTTATTCTTTGTTTTTCTTAATCCCGCAAGATATGAAAAACACATTTATTCTTTTCCTCGTTGCTCTGAGCTTTGTTTGCAGCTCTTGTAATCGGACTCCCTCTGTGGAAGAGCCCGATGTTCTGAAAGTAGAGTTGAAGGAAACTCCTGTTTCTGTTTCCGATTTCTTTTCTAAAGTTGAAGTGATTCCGTTGGAAACTTCGGACAGTTGTCTGCTGGCCAGAATCTTGAGAGTACGGGTTTCCGGGGATACTACTTATATATTGACTCAGGATTATCCCACCTTCCGGCATATCACGTTGATGGCTTTTGACAAGAAGGGGAACTACCTTCGTTCTATCGGGCGAGTAGGACAGGGCCCCGGTGAATATTCACAGGTTTATGATGCCGTTATCAGTGAGCAGCGGAACCGGGTATATATGTTATCTCCTTTCGGATCGATGTATACCTATCGTTTGGATGGTTCGTTTATAGACAGAAAGATATTGCCGCAGAAAATGAACTTCCAGGAGATTGGACTGACTCCGGATGGCGATCTGCTGACGTGGTCGGCGCAGAACAAGGATGACGGGGCTTGTATCATGCGGTTGGATGCCGATTCGGCGAAGTTGATCAATGAGTTCTGGTCCGATGATTTCTGGTTGAACTGGGCTTGTAGGGATATGTTCTATTCCTATCAAGGCAAAGCTTACTTTGCTCCCGCTTTTTATGAAGAGGTCTACGAACTTACGGGCGATAGCTTCCGTGTAGCCTATCGCTGGGATATGGGAGAACAGAATATAAATATAGCACAATATCATTTCAATTCGAATCCGGACACACGCAGGAGGAGGACAGGCGGCTGAACGAATATCGTGAAACCGGTAAAATAGCCTTTAATTTCACCAATCAGTACCAAAACGGAAAGTACTATTATGCTCAATTGCTCAGGTTGGCATCCAAGCCAAATGGAAATACACAAATCTTTTTTATCGTAAAAAGGATGGAGCTGTCTTCTATTTTGAGAAGACACGAGAGGGTATCCGAATCGATCCGGAAGTGTTAACCGAGGATTTTATGCTTTGCATCGTTCCGACAGAAGAACTGGAGAATTATAAAAGTATCCTTCCCGAGGAAGAATATCGGGTGCTGAGTAAAAGGGTAGAAGATGATAATCCTGTGTGGTGAAATTTTATTTTTAGCCCCATCTCCGTAGGGTAACAACAGAGACGGGGCAGGGTTCGTCCTTAGACTTTTTTTACGTTAGAGTTCGGAGAGATTTATAAAAAGTTAGAACGAATATTGTACCAATGCATTCATACGGTTGGCATGGCGGGTATTGCTGCTGAAGTCTGTGCGCCAGCCCCTTAGATATTCGGCACCTACCTGCAAGTTGCTGGTACATTCCAGAACAGGTTGGCTACCAGGTATTGGCCTTTCCGGTACATATCGGGCTCGTCGCTCGGATAGGTATGTTCCGAATAAAGACGTGACAGACTGTAAGTGCCCGATACAAAGACGTTTTTGCTGATGTTATATTGCAGCCCGGCGAACCATCCCAACATGGGGAGCGTCTGCATACGCCCTTCTTTCTCCGGGTTGGGAACGATATCCACATTCAGGTTACTCAAATCATTCAGATATTGTCCGATTCCTTTTCCGTAATTCACCTGTCCGTATACCTGCCATTTCGGAGTTACGTTGAAGGAAGTCGAAGCCTGAAGGCCGTATCCGGCTTTTGAATGTGCCTTGTTGTCCACAGAACTCGAGTAAGTCATGCTGCGTACGATGGCGGCCAGTTTCAGGTGGCTGTTGGCATTCCAGTTATACTGTGCTGAAGCGGTAAAGTCCGGCATACGCTGGGTGTTGATGGTAAGATACTGGTTCGTGGTACCGTCTACCGAAGGCATTTCGACACCGACGCCGAATTTCCAATTTTTCAGTTTGTCACACATGTAGCTCAATTGGGTGGTACGATAGAAAGCTGAGCCGTTAGGGCCGGCGAAGTCGATGGTGGGCGGTAGGGCGGCCAGGTCCATAAAGTTACCATAACTGTATCCCAGGGTAAAGCCGAGGAAGGTGGCATAAGCATTTTGCAGTTCGAAGGTTTTTCCGTCTCCACGGAAGTTTGCAGCGGTGTAAACAACGAAATCCCCTAAACGTTTGGTATGTCCCACCAGCTTCAGGAAGAGGGTGGAAGTGCTGATATCCATCTGGAACTGGTTGCGGGCACGGTCGGCAGAACCTTTGTTGGGGATCAGTGCCGGATAGAAATCCACATCCTTCACAATACCTCCGAAGTCATATTCGGCAGTTGCCCGGACATATCCACCAATACCAGTGCGAATTTTCCTTGTCGGTCGGTCAGTACAAAGCGTGGAGCCTTCGGTTCGTGGAAACGCGGGAGGCGTGTTTCGTTCATTATCCGGATAATCTCGTCTCCGGCTTTGTTTGTCGATACAAACATCACGGAGTTCGGTTCTTCATCTTCGATGATTACTTTTTTCTGGGCATGTGCCGCTACAGGCAAGAGTCCCAGTCCGAGTAGCATAGCTACAGATCTAAAAAATGTTTTCATTATAAGTTAAGTTTTAGGTGAATTGCCTATTGAACAACTTAAATGGGAAATGGTTGAGGGGGCGAGGGAAAAATCGCCAAATTATGCGGAAGAATTGCTATAGCATAGACCGTTTAAAATGCGAATCTTTGCATATTCGATAATTAGAAAGGAAAAAGAGCAATGGAAAAGATGAATATTACCCATAAGATAGTGGCTATGCAGCCCGAACTGGAGCATTTTGCGTATAAATTGACTGCCGACAGGGAGTCGGCCAATGATCTGGTACAGGATTGTCTGTTGAAGGCATTGGACAACAAAGAGAAATTTGTGCATACCCAGAATTTCAAGGGATGGATGTACACCATCATGCGCAATATCTTTATCAATAATTACCGTAAGTCATTGCGCGAAGTAGACATGACCGACTCTACTTATAATCTCTATGCGCAAACCATGACGGAAGGCGAGGAGGGGAACCGGTTTGAGACGATCTACGACCTGAAGGAGCTCTACAAAGTGATCAATGCCGTTCCCGAAGACCTGAAGAAGCCTTTTATGATGTTCGTGGCCGGGTTCAAGTATCGTGAGATAGCCGAGAAGATGGATTTACCGGTAGGGACTATCAAGAGCCGTCTGTTCCTGATCCGTAAAAGATTGCAGCAGGATTTGAAAGATTTCTCGTAAAGGATAACGGTTTAGGCACGTTAAGTGATCATTGTATGATGTCCTATTCTGACGGGGCATTACATTATATGTTATTCCGATAACAATATATGTAATGCCCCGTTACATATATTGTTATTTTGTCGATTAAAAAAGAATTGTTACCTTTGCCGCCCGAAAACGTATGATGCCGTGAATAACGGTCGTGTATTCTAGAACACCACGTAAAAAACAGGAATTATGAAAGAAAAAGTATCCGTACTTCATGTTGCTCGGCATTCTGTTCAATGTTTGCCTGATTGCAGCCAATCTTCTTGAAACCAAAGTTATTCAGGTAGCAGTATCACTGTTACTGCCGGATTATTGGTATTTCCCATCTCTTACATTATCAACGACTGTATAGCCGAAGTATGGGGGTTCAAAAAAGCCCGTTTGATTATCTGGAGTGGCTTTGCCATGAACTTCTTTGTAGTAGCCCTCGGACTGATCGCCGTGGCATTGCCGGCGGCCCCTTTCTGGGAAGGCGAACAGCATTTTGATTTTGTATTCGGCATGGCCCCCCGTATCGTAGTAGCCAGTCTGCTGGCTTTTCTGGTCGGTTCGTTCCTCAATGCCTACGTCATGAGTAAAATGAAAGTGGCCAGTGGCGGACGTAACTTTTCCGCCCGTGCCATTTGGTCGACGGTGGTGGGAGAAACTGCCGACTCACTGATTTTCTTCCCCATAGCATTCGGAGGACTGATTGCCTGGCCGGAACTGCTGGTGATGATGGGTACTCAAATCGTACTGAAGTCTCTCTACGAAGTGATTATTCTTCCGATTACCATCCGTGTCGTGAAAGCCGTTAAGCGAATTGACGGAAGCGATGTCTACGATACGGACATCTCCTACAATGTACTGAAGGTAAAGGATATCTGATAGGAGAATTTAAAACAACATTTTCAAGAATATAAATGATGAAAAATGATTCAGCAGTAGTCCTGTTCAGTGGTGGACAGGATTCGACAACGTGTCTCTTCTGGGCGAAGAAACACTTTAAGAAAGTATATGCGCTCAGTTTCCTGTACGGGCAGAAGCATGCACACGAAGTGGAGTTGGCCCGGGGAATAGCCGAAAGGGCAGGAGTGGAATTTCATGTAATGGATACCTCTTTTATCGGAAGCTTGGCAGCAATTCATTGACAGATACCAGTATCTCGATGGACGAAGACAAGCCCAAAGATTCATTTCCGAATACTTTTGTGCCGGGACGCAACCTGTTTTTCCTGAGCATTGCCGCTGTCTTTGCCCGTGAACAGGGAGCTTTCCATCTGGTTACGGGAGTTTCACAGACCGATTATAGCGGTTATCCCGATTGCGGGATTCGTTCATCAAGTCGCTGAATGTCACCTTGAACCTGGCGATGGATGAACAGTTCGTCATTCACACTCCGTTGATGTGGATCGATAAAGCCGAAACCTGGGCGCTGGCGGACGAACTCGGTGTGTTCGATCTTGTGCGGAACGAGACACTGACCTGTTACAACGGGATTCCCGCCGACGGATGCGGACATTGTCCGGCATGTAAGTTACGCAAGCAGGGACTGGAAGAGTATTTAAGTAAAAGAAACCGTTAATTATTAATAGATTATGACCGAATTGAAAGAGCAGCTTTCTTTGTTGGGAAGAAAGACCGAATATAAGCAGGATTATGCTCCCGAGGTATTGGAAGCCTTCGATAACAAACATCCTGAGAATGATTACTGGGTACGTTTCAACTGTCCGGAGTTTACCAGCTATGCCCCATAACCGGACAGCCGGATTTTGCGGAAATACGTATCAGCTACCTGCCGATGTGAAGATGGTGGAGAGTAAGAGCCTCAAACTTTATCTGTTCAGTTTCCGCAATCACGGTGCCTTTCACGAAGACTGCGTAAACATAATCATGAAAGATCTGATCCGCCTGATGGATCCTAAATACATTGAAGTGACCGGCATCTTCACCCCTCGTGGCGGCATTTCGATTTATCCGTATGCCAATTACGGTCGTCCGGGGACGAAATACGAAGAGATGGCAACCCACCGGTTGATGAATCATGAATAGGGGATGACCCTATTCATGGTGATAGGGTCCGCCGTTCAGTATGGTCATGGCCCTGTATATCTGTTCTACAAAGATCAGGCGGATCATCTGGTGCGAAAAAGTCATTTTTGACATGGATATCTTTTCGTGTGCCGCGTCATATACCTTTTGTGAAAAGCCATAAGGTCCTCCTATAATAAATACCAGGCGTTTGTTGACGTTTACCAACTTCTTCTCCATCCAGCGGGCAAACTCCACCGACCGCATCTCTTTTCCGTGTTCGTCCAGCAACACAACCACGTCTCCCGGCTGAAGGGCTTTGGCTATCAGTTCGCCTTCCTTCTCTTTCTGTTGCTCGGGTGTCAGGCTTTTCGTATTTTTCAATTCTGGAATCACCTCCATATCGAAAGAAATGAAGTGTTTGGTACGCTCTATGTATCGTTGATTGCAGTGATATAATGCTGCTCTACAGTCCGTCCTACGACGATAAGGGTTGTTTTCATTCAAGTGCAAACTCTTGTTTATTGCACAAAAATAAGAAAAAAATATTGTTTTTAGCATTAAATACTTACCTTTGCGTATCGATAATACTTGTGATTATGAAAAAACGGGTACTTTTATGGATGGCCGGACTCGTATTCGCTGTAACTTCGCTCTTCGCACAGGACATACCGGTGGGCGTGGTCGTTGCGTTTAAGAAAGGAAACTCCCAAGAGCTGAACAGGTATTTGGGAGAGAAAGTGAATCTGGTGATTCAGAATCGCTCGGAGAGTGTAGACAGGCAGGCAGCTGAAGGAACACTTGCCGCTTTTTTCAGTAGCAATAAGGTCAGTGGTTTTAATGTAAACCATGAAGGTAAGCGGGATGAATCGAGTTTTATTATCGGTACCCTGACCACTGCCAACGGCAATTTCCGGATAAACTGCTTCTTCCGCAGAGTACAGAACAAATATTTAATAAATCAAATAAGAATAGATAAAACCAATGAATGAGTTAATAGACAGACTGATCGATCTGGCCTTTGCCGAAGACATAGGTGATGGCGACCACACAACACTTTCCTGTATTCCCGCCACTGCAATGGGAAAATCGAAACTTTTAATCAAAGAAGCAGGCGTGTTGGCCGGCATCGAAATTGCCAAAGAAATATTCCACCGTTTCGACCCGACGATGAAAGTCGAGGTATTTATTAACGATGGTGCCGAAGTGAAACCGGGTGATGTGGCAATGATTGTGGAAGGTAAGATTCAGTCTCTGCTCCAGACAGAACGTCTGATGCTGAACGTGATGCAGCGCATGAGCGGTATTGCCACTATGACACGCAAATACGTGAAGCAGTTGGAAGGCACGAAAACACGTGTGCTGGATACCCGCAAGACTACTCCCGGACTCCGTATGCTTGAAAAAGCGGCGGTAAAGATTGGCGGCGGCGTGAATCACCGTATCGGACTTTTCGATATGATTCTCCTGAAAGACAATCATGTGGACTTTGCCGGTGGCATTGACAAAGCTATCAACCGTGCCAAGGAGTATTGCAAGGAGAAAGGAAAAGATCTCAAGATCGAAATCGAGGTGCGCAACTTCGATGAACTCCGGCAAGTATTGAGCATCGGCGGAGTAGACCGCATCATGCTCGATAACTTTACTCCCGAAAATACAAAGAAGGCTGTTGAGATGATCGGCGGAAAGTATGAAACCGAATCGTCGGGCGGCATCACGTTCGATACGCTTCGCGACTATGCCGAGTGTGGCGTAGACTTTATTTCAGTTGGTGCCCTTACCCATTCGGTGAAAGGACTCGATATGAGTTTCAAGGCATGCTGATTTCCAAACGATGAATGATCTTTAACAAGTAATGATGAACGGTGGACAAATTGTGCGTTGAGGCTGCAAGTTGTTCATCGTTTATTGTTTGAAAAAAACACTTCATCGCAGATCACATTCATCGTTCACGGTTGATCGTTTGAGGACCTTGATCGTTAAAACGATTATTTTAACTTCTTTTTTCATTTTCGTTTGCAGCATTCGCTGCATCCTTGCGTCTAATAAACAAACGACGCAGACATACGTTCGATTTTAAAAAGGCAATTGACATTGGAAAACGAGATAGAACTGATAAAGGGCTGTCGGGCAGGAAAGGATTCGGCTCGGAAGGAACTTTATACCCTATACTCGAGGCAAATGCTGGCGGTATGTTTCCGCTATACGGGCGATATGGAAGCGGCGCACGATGTACTGCATGACGGTTTCATCAAAATATTCACCAACTTTTCGTTTCGTGGCGAGGCTTCTCTCGGAACGTGGGTGACCCGGGTGATGGTGACTCAGGCACTGGATTACCTGCGAAGGCAAAAGCGGGTCAGTCAGTTGGAGGTACACGAGGAACAGTTACCTGACATCCCCGACCTTCCGGAAGGAGGGAGGCAGGGCGAATTTCCGAAGAACAGTTGATGAAGTTTGTCGCAGATCTGCCCGATGGGTGCCGGACGGTTTTCAACCTTTATGTGTTTGAAGAGAAGTCGCACAAAGAGATAGCCGATATGCTGGGTATCAAAGAGCATTCATCCACTTCGCAGTTGCACCGGGCCAAGTTTTTATTAGCAAAAAGGATTAAAGAATATAGAAACCATGAAGAAAGAAAATGATGAAATAACCGATCTGTTCCGTTCCCGTCTGGGAAATGCCGAAATGACCGTGCGGGACGGTTTCTGGGAAGAACTGAATTCTGAGATGATGGTGCGCAGCCATCACCGGAAAGTAGTTTTCTTTCGTGTAGCGGCAGCAGCTTCCGTACTGCTGGTATTGGCTGCTTCGTCGGCTGCTTTCTGGTTCTTCTCTCCGAAAGCGGAGATAGAAGAAGCTTTTACCCAAGTGGCGGTTGTCAGCGGAAATACAACACATCTGGATGGAGACGTGGTGAAACAGGATTTTACCCCTATGCGCTCCGAACCGGTTTTGGGTAAACCGGCTCCCAAGCGTTCCGGTGTTTTGGCACAATCATCGGGAGAGGAAGATGATTCGGTATCGGTTACAGTCTCCATGTCATTCAGTTTCTCTTCTACGACTACACGCAGGAGACAAAATAATTATCCGGACAAAAGTTATTGGCAAGCTGGTGGAGAAGGTGGGGCTTTGGCAAGTTCTGCTGATGGACCCCGGCCGGACGATCACACAGTTGTGGCGGACAAATCGAGGACATGGGCTGTGAAAGCTGCTGTGGGTACCGCTTTGCCTGCCGCTAACGGTAAGTACAAGATGCCCGTAACTGCCGGACTGACGGTAGAGAAAAAAATAAATAAACATTTAGCTGTCGAAACCGGTTTATTGTATTCAAACCTGCGTGCCGAACAGAATCTGCATTATCTGGGAATTCCCGTAAAACTGAATGTGACGCTGGCGGAAACTCCCAAATTTGATCTATATGCTTCGGTAGGCGGAGTTGCAGATAAGTGCATAGCGGGAGCGCCGGATAACAGTTTTAAGAATGAACCTGTGCAGCTGGCTCTGACTGCGGGTGTAGGAATGAATTATAAGATTAATGATAAACTGGCTTTATTTGCCGAACCGGGAGTAACGCACCATTTCAAGACAGACTCCAAACTGGAAACAGTACGTTCGGCGAGGCCTACGAATTTTAACCTGATTTGCGGTCTGCGTATGACCTATTAACCATTTAGTACGGATGTTATGAAAAAAACATTTTTAATGCTGCTCACACTTGTTCTGTCATTGCTTACTTGCGTAAGTTGCAGCGAAGAGACATTAGATTACAACAACCCCGATGTAGACCTTTTCGTAAGGCAACTCAAAGCGGGAAATTATAATACCAAGAGTCCGAAGGGCTTTGTAGAAGTACCTAAATTTACGGAGAAGGATATTCCGACATTGCTCAATTATGCCGAAGATCTGACTTTGATCACTTCTTTTCCGCTTCCGCCGGTGTCTGCTTATTATAGTGGCAAGGTCCGCTTGGGTGAATGTATGTTGTGGGTTGTGGAACCATCCGGTTAGGTCATTATGCTTCGTTTGGCTGCAAAATGGTGAGAGCCAATGCCGAGAACTATGAAGGTATCTATTTCCTGACTGATGAAGAGTTGCTCGATGCTGCTGCCCGATACCGTCGCTGGTGGGAAAACAGGCAGTATCCTCGTACGGCATGGACCATCGACGCATGCTTTGACGAGCCCCTTTGCGGAAGCGGATACCGTTGGTGGTAAAAAATTAAATCAGATGAAACGTATTGTCTTTCTGATGCTGTCTTTAGGGATGGCAGTGACCCTTCATGCCCAATGGACCGCGAAAGATTCGGTGAATCTGCAGCGCATCCTGAATGGCAAAGAGGATATTAAGCTGAATATGGATGCTGTGAAACAGATTGATTTCAACAGTTCGCCGACTGTTCCTAAAATGTCGAAGGAACGGCCCGGTCTGAGATTGGATGAAACGCTTCCGCAGGTACTTGAAAAGAAGAAGGTGGTGCTGACCCTCCGTCCCTATACGGCCAATACCAAATATAATTGGGATCCTATTTATCAAAAGAAGATTCGGGTAGATGCCGATACATGGAGGGAGATCCGTTTGTCGAGTTGTATCAGACGGTTCCTTCCAACTGGGCTAAGAATGTATATGATAAAGGTATACGCAGTTCATACGAAGAGATACGTTCCAGTGGATTGAGGCATAATCTGTTTGGCGAACGTGCCAATGGAATGATGGTGCCTACGCAGAGCATGGTACATACCTCTGCCATGAAACTTGGAAAAAGCGGCGTGACCGTGAATGGAGGTACGATTGGCGGACTTGATTTAATGACCATTTTTACAAAGGACTTCTGGGACAAGAAGGGACGCAACCGGAGATCGCGCACGTTGGAGGTGCTGAAGGCTTATGGCGATTCAACAACAGTGCTGCTTCCTGAACCGATTGTGCACTGAATTTGTTAAAAGATAAACAAAGGCATCCTTGTTCCTTTTTCAAAAAACGATATAACTATGAACAGAATTTCTTCTCTTTTCGGTATTCAGTATCCCATTATTCAGGGAGGTATGGTGTGGTGTAGCGGCTGGAAGCTTGCTTCGGCTGTCAGTAATGCCGGTGGTCTGGGACTGATAGGCTCCGGTTCGATGTATCCCGACGTTTTGCGTGAACATATTCGTAAATGCCGGGCGGCTACCGACAAACCTTTCGGGGTAAATATTCCGTTGATGTACCCACAGATAGAGGAAATCATGAACATCGTGGTGGAGGAAGGCGTCAAAATCGTATTTACCTCCGCCGGAAATCCGAAAACGTGGACCGGATGGTTGAAAGAGCGCGGCATCACAGTGGCACATGTCGTTTCTTCCTCCAAATTTGCCATGAAATGTGAAGAGGCGGGAGTCGATGCCATAGTGGCTGAAGGATTTGAAGCGGCGGACATAACGGGCGGGAAGAGACTACAACGCTTTGCCTGATTCCGGCAGTGCGTGAAGCCACCACTTTACCTTTGATTGCAGCCGGAGGCATTGGTACGGGAGAGGCGATTTTTGCCTGATGGCGTTGGGAGCGAAGGAGTTCAGATGGGCACCCGTTTTGCTTTGACGGATGAAAGTTCGGCAAGCGACATTTTTAAAGAGTATTGCTTGCGGCTGAACGAAGGCGATACCAAATTATTGCTCAAAAAACTCGCACCGACCGGCTTGTGACCAATTCGTTTCGTGATAGGGTAGAGGCCGCTGAAGGACGGGGGGCTTCTGCCGAGGAACTTCGTGAACTGTTGGGTAGAGGTCGTGCCAAGAAAGGAATCTTTGAAGGAGACCTGGAGGAAGGAGAACTCGAGATAGGACAGGTTGCTGCCCTGTTCCGCCGTAGACAAAGTGTGGACGAAGTGATGAAAGAACTTTTAGAAGGATACCGGAGGCTTCGGACAAGATACGTTCTGCCGGGTTATAAACAGTGCCGGGAGAAGCACTGCGGATTTCACCACGGGGTAATCACAGGTAGAATAATGACGCTTAACCCTCTGTTACTCCGTGGTGAAACTCTTTTATTCTAAGTTCAATTGCTCGTATTTCAGGCCGAATACATCGGCTATCGCTCGATATACCACTTTCCCTTCTACCACATTCAGACCTAAAGCTAGCGCCGGATCTTCCTTGCATGCCTTTCTCCATCCTTTGTTTGCCAATGCTATGACATAGGCAGAGTGGCGTTGGTCAATGCCAATGTAGAGGTGTAAGGCACTGCCCCCGGAATATTGGCTACAGCATAATGTACGATTCCATCGACTACATATGTCGGTTCACTATGAGTTGTGGGATGCGAAGTCTCGAAACATCCTCCCTGGTCGATGGCTACATCTACCAATACCGTACCCGGTTGCATCATTTTCAGCATATCACGGGTGATCAGGTGCGGAGCCTTGTCTCCCGGAATCAGTACCGAACCTACTACAAGATCCACGTCCGGCAACTCTTTTTTCAGCCTCACTTCCGAGGCGTATAGTGTTTTTACATTTTTCGGTAACGTCTCGCTCAGGTAGCGAAGACGGCTCAGGTTGATGTCTGCAATTGTGACATCGGCTCCCAATCCGGCTGCCATCTGGCCGCATTACTACCTACGATCCTCCACCCAGGATTAACACTTTGCCGGCTTTACCCCCGGTACACCACCCGGCAAAATGCCTTTTCCACCTTGTGGCTTTTCCAGAAAACGGGCACCTTCCTGTATGGCCATGCGTCCTGCTACTTCACTCATAGGTATCAGCAGCGGGAGAGAATGGTCGGCTTTTTCCACTGTTTCGTAAGCCAGGCAGACCGAGCCGTTCTCTATCATAGCAAGAGTCAACTCTCTATCGGAAGCGAAATGGAAATAAGTGAACAACAACTGTCCTTTGCGGATCAGTCTGTACTCCGGTGCGATAGGTTCTTTTACTTTTACTATCATCTGGGCCATAGCGTATGTCTCTTCCATAGTGGGCAGTATTTGTGCTCCTACGGCTGTATATGCCTCGTCCTGAAAACCACTGTTCTCTCCTGCGGTGTGCTGTATGTATACAGTATGCCCGCGTTTCACTAACTCGGCGACTCCCGAGGCGTCATGCCCACACGGTTCTCGTTGTTCTTAATCTCCTTAGGTACTCCGATAATCATAACGTTACTCTATTAAGGGTTAAACATGGCACAATGTAGGAAAATTCTGCTTACGTTGTTATCCATGTAGGGATGTTTTACAGCAGAATGATAGTAGGGTGGCGGATAGGAATAAAATCCACCCTTCTGTTTTCTAATATGGCAGGAATGATGTATTTTTGCAAAGATTCCATTTTTAAGCAAACTACATGAAACAGTATATAGTTGCTTGATGCTTGCCTGCAGCATTCAGGGACATTCACAAGATGTGAAGCAGGCTACTTTTGTTCCTCCATTTGACTTTACACTGACTCTGAGCGGCAACTTCGGAGAAATCCGGGCTAACCATTTTCATGGAGGGCTTGATTTCAAGACTCAGGGTGTCATTGGCAAACCGGTACGTGCGCTCGCCGACGGATATATTTCCCGTATTCGCGTCACCAATGGGTCGGGACATGTACTCGATGTGGTGTATAACAACGGTTATACGACAATCAACCGGCACTTGAGCGGTTTCATGCCCGATATTGCCCGGAGAGTGGAGAAACTGCAATATGAAAAAGAAGATTGGGAAGTCGAGATTGTTCCCGAGCCGGGTGAATATCCGGTGAAGGCCGGACAGCAAATAGCCTGGAGCGGTAATACCGGTTATTCATTCGGTCCGCATCTGCATCTGGATGTGATGGAGACCGCTACCGGTGAATCGATTGATCCGATGCCCTTTTTCAAGTCGAAAATAAAAGATAACACCGCTCCCCGGGCAGAAGGAATCATGCTGTTTCCACAGCCGGGAAGTGGGGTAGTGGGAGGGAGCCCGGAACGGCAGAGCTTCCCGATAAACACAGCGCGTCCCATCGAGGCATGGGGAGTGATCGGGTCGGGCATCAAGGCCTACGATTATATGGATGGTGTGCACAACCGTTATGGAGTGCATACCGTTGTGCTTAGAGTGGACGGTACGGAAGTGTTCCGCAGTGTGGTCGACCGTTTTTCACAGGATGAAAACCGGATGATAAACTCTTGGACCTGCGGACAATATATGAAGTCGTTTATTGATCCGGGCAATACGCTCCGCATGCTTCGGGCTTCGAACGACAACCGGGGACTGGTCACCATTGATGAAGAGCGGGACTATAAGTCGAATACGAATTGAAGGATGCTTTCGGCAATACTTCCCGCTACCGTTTTACGGTGCGTGGAAAGAGACAGCCGATTCAGCCGCTCGGGCATCGGGAGAAATATTTCTTTGCCTGGGATAAGACGAACTTTCTGCAAGAACCCGGATTGACCCTTACCGTTCCCCGGGGAATGTTATACGATAATGTGCCTCTCAACTACGAAGTGCATTCCGATAGTGGGGCGATAGCCTATACTTATCAGCTGAATGACGAGAAAGTGCGTTGCACGGGGGATGTGAGTTGCGTATCGGTCTCCGACGTCAGCCGGTTGCCGACAGCACCAAGTATTATGTGGCACGTGTCACTCCCAAAGGAAGTATGTACAGTGCCGGAGGTACTTATGAGGATGGATTTATGAAGACCCGAATCCGTGAATTGGGAACTTATACGGTTGCTGTAGACACAGTGCCCCCCGAAATTACCCCGGTAGGTAAGAATACCTGGGGCCGTAATGGGAAGGTCGTTTACAGGTTGAAGGACAAAGAAACCGGCATCCGTGCCTATCGTGGAACTATCGATGGAAAATTTGCCTTGTTCGGACGTCCCAACTTGACCAAATCCCATTGGGAGTGTAAGCTCGATCCTAAGCATGTCAAGAAGGGGGTACGTCACACTGTAGTAATGACTGCGACAGACGATTGCGGAAACGAAACAACGGTTCGAGACACCTTTGTCTGGTAGCTTTCCGGATAAAGACAGAATAAAGACAATGTATTAATAATTTATTATATGAAAAGAATCTTTCTCTTTGCCGCTCTTCTGACTGCGGCAGTGGCGGAAACCTTCGCCTGTACTAACTTAATTGTCGGCAAGAATGCGTCTACTGACGGTTCAACCATCGTTTCCTATTCGGCCGACTCGTACGGACTTTTTGGCGAGCTGTATCACTATCCGGCAGCCACATATCCCAAAGGCACCATGATGGATATTCACGAATGGGATACCGGCAAGTATCTGGGACAGATCGAACAGGCACGCCAGACTTATAATGTAATCGGTAATATGAACGAGTTTCAGGTAACCATCGGTGAGACGACTTTTGGAGGCCGTCCCGAATTGGTGGATACGCTGGGAATTATCGACTACGGAAGCCTGATTTACGTGGGTTTGCAACGTTCGCGTACTGCCCGTGAAGCCATCAAGGTGATGACTGAACTGGTGCAGGAATACGGATATTACAGCAGTGGCGAGTCGTTCACCATTGCCGATCCCAATGAAATATGGATTATGGAGATGATAGGTAAAGGTCCCGGCATCCGGGGAGCCGTATGGGTAGCTGTCCGAGTGCCGGACGACTGCATTTCGGCACATGCCAACCAGTCGCGCATCCATCAGTTCGATATGGCTGACAAGGCCAACTGCATGTATTCTAATGACGTTATTTCTTTTGCCCGCGAAAAAGGATATTTCAGCGGTGTGAACAAAGACTTCAGCTTTGCCGATGCTTATGCACCGCTCGATTTCGGTGCCCGCCGTTTCTGTGAAGCCCGTGTGTGGAGCTACTTCAATATGTTTACCGACCAAGGTGAAGCCTATCTGCCTTATATCCAAGGAAAGACCAATGACCCTATGCCTCTGTTCGTAAAGCCGAAACGCAAACTCTCCGTTCAGGATGTAAAGAATGCCATGCGCGACCATTATGAAGGAACCGCCCTCGACATCAGCAATGATTTTGGTGCCGGACCTTATAAAACACCTTACCGCCTCTCTCCGCTGACTTTCAAGGTAGGCGACCAGGAGTATTTCAATGAGCGTCCCATCTCTACACAACAGAGCGGTTTCGTTTTTGTGGCTCAGATGCGTGCCAATCTTCCCGATGCTGTAGGCGGTGTGCTTTGGTTTGGTACGGATGATGCAACATGACTGTTTTCACTCCCGTATATTGTTGTACTACCAAAGCTCCGGTATGCTATACGCGTGTAGACGGTGCCGATTACATCACCTTCTCTTGGAACTCCGCTTTTTGGATTTTCAACTGGGTGGCCAACATGGTATATCCCCGCTACGATTTGATGATCGGCGATGTACGTGCTACGCAGAACGAACTTGAAACCACCTTCAACGAGGCACAGGAAGGTATTGAAGCAGCTGCTGTTAAGTTGTACGAGAAGAATCCGGAAACGGCTGTGAAGTTTCTGACCAACTATACCGACATGACAGCGCAAAGCACTTTCGATACTTGGAAACGTTTGGGCGAATTTATCATTGTGAAGTACAATGATGGTGTCATCCGTAAGATGAAGGACGGCAAGTTCGAGCGTAATGCCATCGGTCAACCCGCAGGCGTGGTACGTCCGGGCTATTCAAAGGAATTCCTCGAAGAGTATGTGAAGCAAACAGGAGAACGCTATAAGGTAACCGAATAATCGCTTCCAAAGAGTTTTCTGATTAAAAGATAGGAATTTCAAACTTATTCTTTTACATTTGTATTTTAATTAAACTAATTATTAATCTCTAAAATATAGATAGAACCATGGGGAATGAAGAACTAATCAAACAGGTGACTGAGAAAGCCGAAAAGTGGCTGACCCCGGCGTATGATGCCGAAACTCAGGCTGAAGTGAAACGCATGCTGGAGAACGAAGATAAGACAGAATTGATCGAGGCCTTTTACAAAGATCTCGAGTTTGGTACGGGCGGACTCCGTGGATCATGGGCGTAGGTACCAATCGTATGAACATCTATACTGTCGGAGCTGCTACCCAGGGACTCTCTAACTATCTGAACGCAAACTTTAAAGATATGAAACAGATTTCGGTTGTAGTCGGATACGATTGCCGTAACAACAGTTCTCTGTTTGCCAAGATCTCTGCGGATATTTTCTCGGCCAATGGCATTAAGGTATATTTGTTCGAAGAGATGCGTCCCACTCCGGAGATGTCTTTTGCCATCCGTCATCTCGGTTGCCAGAGCGGCATTATCCTGACTGCTTCACACAACCCGAAAGAATACAACGGTTATAAGGCTTATTGGGACGACGGTGCGCAAGTACTGGCTCCGCACGATAAGGCATTATCGATGAAGTGAATAAGATTGCTTCTGCTGCCGATATCAAGTTCCAGGGTAACCCGGATCTGATTCAGATCATCGGAGAAGATGTCGATAAGATATATCTGGATATGGTGAAGACTGTTTCTATCGATCCTGAAGCGATCGCCCGCCATAAAGATATGAAGATTGTATACACTCCGATCCACGGTACAGGCATGATGCTGATTCCGCGTGCACTGAAGATGTGGGGATTCGAGAACGTATATACCGTGCCCGAGCAGATGATTAAGGACGGTAACTTCCCGACAGTTGTCTCTCCGAATCCGGAGAATGCGGAAGCTTTGACGATGGCTCTTAATCTGGCTAAAGAAATTGATGCCGACCTTGTAATGGCTTCCGACCCGGATGCCGACCGCGTAGGTATCGCTTGTAAGAACGATAAAGGCGAATGGGTATTGATTAATGGTAACCAGACTTGTCTGATGTATCTTTATTACATCATCACTCAATATAACAAACTGGGCAAAATGACCGGTAATGAATTTTGTGTGAAAACTATCGTTACTACCGAACTGATCAAGAAGATTGCCGATAAGAATCACATTGAGATGCTCGATTGCTACACCGGTTTCAAATGGATTGCCCGTGAAATTCGTTTGCGTGAAGGCAAGAAGAAATACATCGGCGGTGGTGAAGAAAGCTATGGCTTTCTGGCTGAGGACTTTGTTCGTGATAAAGACGCTGTTTCTGCTTGCTGCCTGATTGCCGAAGTGGCTGCTTGGGCCAAGGATAACGGAAAGACTCTGTATCAGTTGCTGATGGACATCTACGTTGAATATGGATTCTCTAAGGAATTTACTGTAAACGTTGTGAAACCGGGTAAGAGCGGTGCGGAAGAGATTAAAGCCATGATGGAGAATTTCCGTGCTAACCCTCCGAAAGAGTTGGGTGGTTCGAAAGTGGTTCTGTCGAAAGATTACAAGACTCTGAAACAAACCGACGCAGCGGGCCATGTGACTGACATCGATATGCCGGAATCATCGAATGTACTGCAATATTTCACAGAAGACGGTGGAAAAGTATCTGTTCGTCCGTCAGGAACGGAGCCGAAGATCAAATTCTATATCGAAGTGAAAGGTGAGATGGGATGCCGCAACTGTTTTGCTACTGCCGATGCAGAAGCTACTGAAAAAGTAGAAGCAGTGAAGAAGTCACTGGGTATTTAAAGGAGCTATTTTAAATACTCTTTTGACGGATACTTAGCATCATATAAATGTATCCATAATATTATTGGAATGCCTTGTCCTTCATTGGATGGGGCATTTCTTTTGGGACTATTCTCTAAAAAGCCGAGGACCTGTGCAGTGCCTTCCACCTGGACAATGTCTCCTATCCGCGTGCTGATTTTTCCCGTTTCTACAATGATAGGAGAGTGACAGGGAAACGATCACTGTCGTTTTCCTGGATAAATAGTTCTCAGGACCTGGCGAGAACTTATTTTTTCCATCGAATGCAAACCGACAGTCAATTACTTGGGTACTGTCATAGAGGGATGTGCTGTGAATTTGTTTTTAATTATACTTCTTCTTTGTATTTTATTTATTCGGCTGAAGTTCTATTTCTATATTTTTACGGTACTTTTAGTCGTAGTCCAAAGGTCTTTAACTTAGAGATATTGCCTGAGACACTTATATAACTTTGCGACTTGAGGTGCTGATATATTCATAACATTACTTTAGAATATGAACTCTTATTTGCACTTTATCCTTGATGCTGAATCAGTCTAGGTTCAGAAGAACTATTAGAATATAACTAATAGAAGTATGGCCTTCTCTGTCAGTGAGTATAAATCTGTTTTTTCACGAGTATGTATCCTTCATCCTAAAAAAAGTGGTTAATGTGTTGATAGTATATAAGTAAAGTTTTTTGCAAATTATAAATGATAATTAGCCATTTTACTATCATAATATATAATATTATATATTAAAATCCTTTAAATTGTTCTTTGTTTAATAATTAATTTGTGACCTTCGCACGTCAAAGATACACAACGAAATGAAGGAGTCTTGTGCGATGTTTATGAAAATATTTTTAGAACCTTTTAATCCTATGTAATGCATATTAAGACTAATCCGAAAGATAAAATATCTTTTAATCAGCTATATAATGATTATCAGACACGTTTTTTGAATTTTGCTAATACCTATGTCAGAGATTGGGATGTAGCGGAAGATATAACAACAGAGGCGTTAATTTATTATTGGGAAAACAGAAATACTTTATCTGAAGTATCCAATATTCCTGCATATATACTTACCATCATAAAAAACAAAAGTCTTAATTATCTTCGTCATTTGCAGATACGGGAAGAACATTCTGAAAATATTAGAAAATATATTGAGTGGGAACTCAATGCACGTATCGTTTCTTTAGATGCTTGCGAACCTTATGAACTTTTAGTCAAAGAGATGCAAGAGCTGATTCAGCAAACTTTGGATAAACTGCCGGAACGTACACGCAAAATATTTATTTTAAGCCGTTATGAAAACAAATCGTATAAGGAGATTGCTGCTTTAATGAATATGACAACCAAAGGTGTAGACTTTCATATTTGTAAAGCTTTAAAGGCATTACAGATTAACCTAAAAGATTATTTTCCATTATTTCTTTATTTTTTGATGAAATTTCACTAGGATACCTTTCCCATGAAGTGCCTTATACATAAAGGGACATTAATACATTGTCATGGACAAAGATTTACTATATAATTTTTATAAAGGAAAGGTTTCCATAGAAGAAGGACAAAGGGTCAAGGCTTGGGTAGAAGCATCAGACGAAAACGAGCGCGCCTTCTATAGGGAACGTAAAATTTTTGATGCCTTGATGCTTAATAATCCGCTTCCGGTAAAGAAAACCTCTTTTTTCAATTTTACACATTATAAAAAAATAGAGTGGCTGAAAATTGCCATGACTGTAATATTGACATTTCTGCTTAGTTATTTCTATCAGGAGTATAAAGCCGGTCTGGATTCAGTGGCAATGAGTACGATTTCTGTTCCTGAAGGACAAAGAACCAATGTCACATTACCCGATGGTAGTAATGTTTGGTTAAATGCATGTACAACGATACAATATCCGACTTCTTTTAACAGCCGGGAGCGTTTCGTTATACTAAAAGGAGAAGCTTATTTTGATGTGAAAAAGAATAAAAGCAGACCGTTTATAGTGCACACAGACGCTTATAGCATCGAAGTATTAGGTACGAAGTTTAATGTGGATGCATATCCGGAAACAGAAAAATTTGAAACTACATTGATGCATGGCAGTGTTAAGGTCACTTTGAAAGCAGATTCATCGCAAACAGTAATATTAAAGCCTGATCATAAATTGTCATTAGAAAAAGGACGGTTTGTAATGACTAAAGTGGAAGATTATAATCCTTATCGATGGAAAGAAGGGCTTATCTGTTTCTCTGACGAATCTTTTCCTAATATTATGAAAGACTTTGAAAAGTATTACGGAGTGAAAATAGTGATAGAGAATAAAAATGTATTGCAGATTAATTTTACGGGGAAATTCAGACAAACCGACGGAATAGATTATGCGCTTCGTATCTTACAGAAAAATATAGATTTCCAATATGAGAAAGATAATGAAAAACAAATTATCTATATAAAATAAAGTATTAATTCTTAAAAGCGAAAATGCCTATGAAAAATGATCTAAGTTAACCTATTGAGAATGCCGATAGGTGTTCCCGCACCTACCGGCATAAGAAATCAACACAATTTTTTATTAAAAATGTATCAATTTAAAATCTATACAAAGGTATGAAAAATAACACTTTGTCGGGGTCATATTACCCTAAAAATCCCCAAATAAAACATTTTTTTAGAATTATGAGAATTACATTGTTCCTATTGATGGCATGTGTTTTTTCTTTATATGCCGGAAATTCCTATTCTCAAAATACAAGAGTTAGTTTTGCCGTGGATAATGTAGGACTCAATAAGGTCCTAGAGGAGATAGAGAGTCAGACGGATTATCTTTTTATTTATAATAGTCAGATAAATGTAAATAAGCTAGTTACTATTAAGGCAAATAAGCAGACGGTTTCAAAGGTATTGGATCAAATATTACAGAACACTGGTATTGAATATAAATTGGAAGGCTCGCATATTATATTAGAAAAAAAAGTAGAAGAAGTTCACAATAGCTCGTCCGCCGTTCAGCAACAGCAAACTAAAAAGATAACCGGAAAAGTTGTCGATAAGACAGGAGAGGCTATTATTGGAGCGAATGTCAAAATACAAGGTACAGATAAAGGAACTATTACTGATCTCGATGGTAATTTTATCTTGGAGGTTGCTCCAAAGGATGTGCTTGTTATCAGTTACATAGGCTATTTGGATACGAAAGTTCCCATAGCTGGGCAAAAACAGATCCATGTGGTGTTGTCTGAGGATAATAAAATGTTGGACGAAGTCGTTGTAATTGGTTATGGTACTACTTCTACACGCAAGATGGCGTCTGCTGTTACAGCCGTGAAAGGTGAGAAACTACAGGACTTGCCATTTAATAGTGTAGCAGCTTCACTGGCCGGACGTGCAACAGGTGTTATTGTACAATCATCAGGTGGTGAACCGGGATCTGCCCCTTCTATCTCGATCCGTGGCGGTGGCGCACCTGTCTATGTCATAGATGGTGTTATTTCCGATGCTTGGGATTTCAATACGTTGAATCCGAATGATATCGAAAGCCTTTCAATTCTAAAGGATGCAGCATCTCTGGCTGTTTACGGTTCACGGGCTGCCAATGGTATTGTGATGGTGAAAACCAAACAGGGAGGTAAGGGAAAGACAGCGGTGAATTATACGTTTAATGCTGAATTCAGCCAACCTACCAAATTACTGAAAAAGACTCGTGGTTATGACTATGCTTACAACCAAATGCTTGCCGGTATCAATGATGGTTTGGACGAGGCAGATTTACCTTTTAATCAGGAAGTATTGGATATCATTAAAAATCAGTCAGATCCTTATACATCCGGACACGCCGATACAGATTGGCTGGGAGAAGGATTGAAAACTGTTGCTCCTCAATACAAGCATACGGTATCATTGAGTGGAAGCGGCAATAAGGTGAATTACTATATTTCTCTGGGTATGCTCAATCAAGGTAGTATCTATACTTCGAATGCATTGAACTATGACCGCTATACAGTTCGCAGTAATGTTAACACGACTTTTGATAAGATTGGTCTGAAGGTCAGCCTGAATCTGAACGGAGCTTATGAAAAAAAGGAATACCCCTCTTTCTCAGCGGCAAAGATCTGGGAAGATCTTTATAACCAGTCTCCACTGAATCCGGCTTACAATAAGGATGGTACTTATGCCGCAGTTACCGACCATCCGTTGGCGGAAATGGACAAGCGTTCGGGATATAACAGGAACTATGGCAAATTCATAAATACCCAAGTAGCTGCGGACTGGACATTGCCTTGGTTAAAGGAGTTAACCTTGGGTGCTATGTTCAACTATCGTCTGAACGACTCACATGTGAAGAAATTCAGTACTAAGGCTCCTCAGTATTACGCAGATGGAGCTGTATATCCAATAGGTAAACCGACATTGAATGAAGAAGGCTATTGGGGAGAGTCCTACAATTTCGAAGTAAGTGCCGCTTATGTGAAAACTTTTGCCGAAAAGCATACGATTGATGCTAAATTCGTTTATAATGTTGCAGAAAATACTGGATGGAATTTTAATGCATATCGTGGGGAATACTTATCTACGGTTGTGGACCAGCTATTTGCCGGTGCAGCAGATACGCAGCAGAATGGCGGCAATTCGGATGAAGGAGGACGTATGGGATTGGTAGGCCGTTTGAAATATGACTTTATGAATCGGTATATCGTGGAAGGTAGTTTCCGTTACGATGGATCGGATAACTTCACTCCAGGACATCGTTGGGGATTCTTCCCCTCCGGAGCGGTGGCGTGGGCCATCAGTGAAGAACCTTTCTTCAAAGAGTGGGATCAACATGTATTCGATTTGCTCAAGCTACGCGCTTCTTATGGACAGACCGGTACGGAAAATGGAGTAAATCGTTTCGGCTATCTTTCTACCTATAGTCTGGATGAGAAAAAAATAGTGATCGGGGGAAAACTGCAATCAGGATTTAGTGAAGGGGCTTTGGTGTCTCCGGAACTGCTGAGCTGGTATCAGGTGAATTCCTTTAACCTGGGATTGGATATGGCTTTCTTCAACAATCGCTTGAAAGGTACCTTTGATTATTTCTATTACGTAACCAAAGGTGGTTTGATGAGTCCGGGAGATCGTTATACAACTCCTTTGGGTAAACCTTTACCACAAATAAAATCGAATAGCGAACAACGTCGCGAAGGTGTGGAGTTGACAATGCGCTGGTCAGATATGACTCCGCGTAAATTCACTTATGAAGTAGGGTTCAATATGACCTACTTTAATAGCCTGTGGAAAGTGAAAGCGGATGAAGCATTATCTGACTTGATGAATCCTTACAAACGTCAAACACATCAGACCGATTACTATGGGTTGGGATACATAGATACAGGACTTTATCAAAACAAAGAGGATATCCTGAACTCTCCCCGAAGATTGGATCTACCCAAACTAAGCTCGGAGACATTGGTTATACGGATGTGAACGGTGATGGTAAAATAGACGGTGAAGACCAGGTACGTATCGGAAAGCCGACAATGCCTCACTTTACTTATGCCTTTGATTTTTCTTTGGGTTATGAAGGATTCACTTTGTCCGGTTTACTTTATGGGACAGGTGAACGCTACATGACTTTTGGCAATCGTTATCAGTCAGGTGAAGGAAAATACCTGTATTATGAAAACCAGTTGAATTATTGGAGACCGGACAATACAGGTGCGGATTTTCCTAGAATTTCGATCAGTTCCGGTGTAAACGGAAATAATAATAAGGCAGGATCGACTTTCTGGATGCGGAATGCATCATATCTTCGTCTGAAGGATTTGCAGTTGAGCTATGACTTTAAATATAAATACCTGAAAAGATGTGACTGGTTACAGACGTGTCGTGTGAATCTGAGTGGTAGTAATCTTTTCACTATTTCAGGTGTTAGCAAATTTTTCGATCCGGAAACATCAAGTACCAGCGGCGACGGCTATCCTGTACAAAGAGTTTATTCAATTGGTGTAACAATAGGTTTTTAATAGGGAGGAATACATATGAATAAGATAAAGAATTTATTTGTAATTATACTATTTGCCTTGGTCGCCTTTTCCTGCAGTGATATATTGGACAAGGGACCGCTTGACAAATATTCGGAAAATGATGTGTGGAAAAGTACTGACCTGACACAAGCATTCATTTATACTGCGTTGGCAAATGCTACGAATATGATGGTTTGGAAAGACAATTGGACGGATAATGAAGCTATCATGGAAGATGGGCGGGATGTGAATGCAGATTGATAGACCGTTATTATGATGCCGGATGGAATAAGTATGAAGATATCCGTCGTTGCAATATGGTGTTGGCACGTGTTCCGGAAGCACCCTTTACGAATGCGGAAAAGGCTAATTTTATAGCACAGGCTAAGACGATACGTGCTATGATTTATTTTACGCGTGCCCGCTTGTTCGGTAAACTAATGTTAGTAAAAGAACTTATTGATCCGGAAGCGGATATGAAATTCCCTCGTACGGCTACAGTGAAAGAAACTTATGATTTCATACTGAACGACCTCAGGGAGGCTGCTCCTGATCTGCCTGTAGATGCTCCGTCCGGTGCATTGTCACGCGGTGTTGCCTACGCATTGTTGGGAGAAGCAGCTTTGCATGGGGCTGCATATATTGAGAATGGACAGGAGGAGTATTACCGGATAGCGGCAAAGGCCTGTGAAGATCTGTTTGCACTGGACAAATACTCACTGGATGGTAACTACGCCGGTATGTTCAATGATTACGATCATTCATTGGCTTCGAGCGAGATAATCCTGGCACAATGGAGAAGTGCTGAAAATACGAACTTTTCAGATACGTGGATGCAGAGACTGGTACCTAATATTGATCCCTCTAAATTGATTGCCGATGTGCAGGCAAAGTATCCCTTGGTAGAGGAGATGGCAGGTTGGCCGCAAAGATTTCCTTCTGTTGATTTGGTAAATGATTATCTTGTAGTTGATGAGGATGGAAAAGCCAAAGAGTGGGACCAGACTTCTTATTATAAGAAATTCCTGGTTGACGGAGGGACGGTTGAAGATGCTATTTACAAGAATCGTGATAAACGATTCAAAGCTTCTATCGTTTACGACGGATGTTCTTATTTCGCTAATAGGGTGTGGCTTCGTGAGGGAGGTAATCTTTATTATACTTCTAAAACGACAGAATTCTGGGGAATGCCGGTATCAGGATATGTTTATCGGAAATGCGTTTATGAAGCCAAACGTTTGCTGAACTCGGAAAAAACGGATTATCATTATACTTTGTTACGTTTGGGACGCTCTTATCTGAATTATGCGGAAATAAAGTTGCGCCAAGGTGATAAGGAAACGGCTATTGACTATATCAATAGGACGAGGGTAACTCATGGCGGTTTGCCGGAATTGCAAAAATCCTTATCACTGGAAGATACCTGGAAAGAGTATAAACGTGAACGCCGTATAGAACTGGTCAGTGAAGGCGACCGATACTGGAGTGTACTTCGTTGGGGTAAGGCTGACGGTCTGGAGGTTGTTCCGGAACTGATAGTTGAACAGAAGTTCATGAAAATAGCTCCTGATGGAAAATCTTTTGAGATAATTCCGATACCCATTTACCAAAGTGATAATGAGCGTACTTTTACCAAGAAACATTATTTATTCCCTGTACCGCAAGGACAACGTGATCTGAATCCAAATCTGGACCAGAACGAGGGGTGGTAGTAGAAAAATGCTGGACGTCTAATAATTAAAGTATTACGAATATGAAGAAACTTATAAATACTGTTTTGTTACTATTTCTAATAGGTACCGTTTCATCGTGCCTGAAATCAGGATTGGATGATTTAGAGGCCTATAATGAGGCTGAAATTACTAATTTGAACTTTGAATACCGTTGGTGGGATGAGGCTAAGGATCAGATGGCTGTTAAAACACTCAACATTGAAAAACAAATTTCGAAAGACGACAATCTGATTACCTGTAAGCTGACGGTTCCAACGGCCAGTGGCAGTTTTACAGATGCTGTCAGGCAAAATGTATCATTAAGTAATCTTATTGCTTATATAGATCTTTCTACCGCTGCTAGAATTATGCCTTAAACGGAGCGCCTAAGTTGGGTAGTCCTGGCGATTTTTCAGCTAAGGAGTTTAAATATCAGGTGACTGCTGCCGACGGTACGAAAAGAGAGTGGACAATAAAGATTACGGATTTTGTGAAATAAGAATAACGATTGAGGTTATTCGGATTACTGATTGAAATGATGAAGGAAGATATGTGAGAATATTTTCCTTCATCTGTTATTATATTATTTAGTGAAATTAATAAAAGAAGAACTATGAACAAACCCTATTTCATTGCATTTTTACTCTCTTTAGCTTTATGGACAGTCATTCCTTCTGTTTTTGCCGGAGATGTTGTTTTAAAAGTATTTGAAGGGAAACCACGTATCAATTCTCCTCATATCATAGGTAATTATCCTTCAACTCCATTTATCTTTTATATTCCGACTTCCGGTCAGCGACCGATGCAGTGGAGTGCGGAAAAACTCCCCGAAGGACTGGAACTGGATTCCAAGACTGGCATTATTAGTGGAGTCATGACTTCCAAAGGAGATTATACCGTAACCCTGAAGGCTGAGAATGCATTAGGTGTAAGTGTGAAACAATTGGTCATCCGCATTGGTGATGAATTATTATTAACTCCTCCAATGGGCTGGAACAGTTGGAATACTTTCGGACAGCATCTGACTGAAGAATTGGTCTTGCAGACGGCGGATGCGATGATAACGAACGGAATGCGTGATTTAGGATATTCCTATATCAATATAGATGACTTCTGGCAGTTGCCGGAACGAGGAGCTGACGGACATCTGCAGATTGATAAAACTAAGTTTCCACGTGGGATAAAATATGTAGCTGATTATCTGCACGAGCGTGGGTTTAAATTGGGAATTTATTCGGATGCCGCCGAAAAAACTTGTGGCGCGTTTGCGGTAGCTACGGATATGAAGAAACAGATGCAAAAGATTTTGCCTCTTGGGGAGTTGACTTGTTGAAATATGACTATTGCAATGCTCCTGTAGATCGGGTAGAAGCCATGGAGCGATATGCGAAAATGGGAAGGGCACTACGGGCTACCAATCGTTCGATTGTCTATTCAGTGTGTGAGTGGGGACAGCGTGAACCTTGGAAATGGGCGAAGCAAGTGGGGGGACATTTATGGAGAGTATCAGGAGATATCGGTGACATTTGGTATCGAGATGGAAATCGTGTTGGTGGATTACATGGTATATTGAATATCCTTGAAATCAATGCTCCTCTGAGTGAATATGCCGGTCCATCCGGTTGGAATGATCCGGATATGTTAGTGGTCGGAATAGATGGAAAGAGTATGAGTATTGGTTATGAGTCGGAAGGATGTACTCAGGAACAATATAAATCCCATTTTAGCCTGTGGTGTATGATGCTTCTCCTTTACTTTCCGGAAACGATGTACGGAATATGAATGATAGTACATTAAAAATCTTGTTGGATCCTGATTTAATAGCCATTAATCAGGATGTGTTAGGTAGGCAGGCAGAACGCAGCATTCGTTCGGATCATTATGATATTTGGGTAAAGCCGTTGGCAGATGGATGTAAAGCTGTGGCTTGCTTTAACCGGACAAGCTCTCCGCAAACTGTGATATTGAATGAAAATACGATTGCCGATTTATCATTCGAGCAGATATACTGTTTGGACAGCCATTTGACAAAGAGTGGTAGTGATTCAAAGGAACTGATAGTAAAACTGGCCCCATATCAATGTAAGGTCTATATTTTCGGTAAAACAGATTGAAATTATCCTGGTTCATTAAATATTTAACAGGCACTTATGCCGCAAATTTAATTCTGTCTTTCCATTGCTTTCGATTTATTTCCTAAACAGGGCTGAATGTCCAATACGGAAATAAATCGTTGCAGGAGAAAGCAGTTGCGCTAAAGTTCTTTCACAGAAACTTTTTAATTCCGTGTCGGTTGAGAAATACAACTTGCGCATTTTTCTCTTTTTACCTTTCCCTGATCCATAATGATAAAGAACGATTTGAACCGGATGGTCCCGATTTGTTTGCTTTTTAATTAGCTTCAATCTTAATGTGATATTATCTATAGGACAAACTATCGGTTTTTAAGCTGATCATTGCGTGGAACGTACTCTTTGAATAATAGACAGGTTAATGGGATATCTGTTTGCACTTGCCCAATTGGTAACCTCACCTCTTTTAACATTTTATCTTCTTCGTCTTCTTTTGCTTTCTTTAGGGAGTAGGGGTCAATCATTCTTGAGGATATATTGTTCTTACTGCAACATCTAAACTTAAAAACGTATGAAAGATCTTGTGTCCGGCATCCGGTATGATGCCTCTAATGTGATTAGTCAGGCTATAGGGCCAAGTAAAGAATTTTGCATGGGATATTTAAATCCCGGCGTTGTGGGTGGTGAAGGATATATTTCGACTATGAAATTGTCAGTCGGCACAGTCGACGTGAAAGACCTCGATGCAATAACCGAAAGGATTGTAGCGAAGGATCGTTGTGAGAAGAACGATGCGTATCTCGGGCAAGTCAACCTGATGAAAGCCTCGTCTTTTTGCGGACAGAATGGAGCCATCTGGGGATTTGACCTGGCGATGCACGATGACATTGCCAAAAGGAAAGAGATGCCTATCTACATGCAGGCGCAACCCGAAGGAGCGGACATCCCTGTTTATAATATCCGTCCGTTGCTGGAGCAACCGAACGTCTGTTCGGCCGTGCCAAGGAGCGCCGTTTCCCTGTACTTCCGGGAGCTTACGTACCGGGAGGTAGCAGAAAAGTTGTGGCATGCGGTCCTGTATGGGTATGGTCTGTAATCGGTCTGGCCATTCTGAAAGACCGTAGTAAAGGAGCTTGCCTGTTTGTAAAGGATGCAGGTACTTATGGAGACGATTCGACAACAGAAGGTGAAGCCATCGGTTTTCTGGAAGGTATACTTCGCAAAGCGACCAACAGTATTGCCCTTTGCGGTGAAGATCAGGATGTGATCTACGACCGTATTTACATCGGTTATAAATATACATTTGTAGAACCCGGTCAGGTAGGTTGTGCCCTGTCGTGCACTCCTGCCGTTTATATGGCGCAAAATGCTATTCCTGCCGATATGAAACCGGCCGATCTTTGCCAGATGACTATCAGTGACTGGGAAGAGAAGCTGGGGCTGGAAGAGTTGACGATCTTCGAATAGAAGTTTTGTAATCAAATACAAGCTACGGACAGGTACACAGGTTTATGATCCTGAGGACGGGTTTCTTTTCGATTCGTCCCTGGTTGTTCGTTTGTGGTAGGTGTACCTTCCGTAGCTTGTTCTGTTTTTACTGTTGTGCGATCCACCAGTCGATCATCTTACGTGCCAGGCTGAGTTTGCGGGGAAGTTCCGGCAAGTGATCCCTGGTATAGAAGTTCCCGGAGCTGAGCTCGTCATCTTGCAGGTGGATGTCACCACCGGCGTAGTCGGCGATAAATCCCACCATCAGTCCGCTCGGATAAGGCCAGGGCTGACTGCCGAAATAACGGATGTTTTTCACATCGAGCCCGGTTTCTTCTTTTACTTCCCTTGCCACACACTCTTCCAATGTCTCGCCTGTTTCGAGGAATCCGGCTACCAGGCTATTGAAAGTACCTTTAAAGTTGCGGGCATGTACCAATAACAGGGAGTCCTCTTTGCGCACCAATACCAGGATGGCTGTTGAGATGACCGGATAGATTTCTCTGCCACAATTCGGGCATTTCTTCATAATGGGTTCTTTCTGTACCAGCGGAGTTCCACAAGTGGGGCAGAAACGGTTGCTGCGGTCCCAGTAGAGAATTTCGTGAACCTTGCCTGCGGCCTGATAGTGTTCCGGCGACAAGTAATCATAAGAAGCGCGCAATCCTATCTGCACGTATTCCGGAGTTTCGGCTATCGGAGAGTCTGTGTAGAAAGCTTTGCATACCATGCCCGTTGCCGTGGTGATGGTGTGTACGGTTATTCCTTCCGGAATGGTGACAGGGGCATTCTTGCCCGTGGGGATGGAAAAAGCATTGTCGTTCTTTTCCAACAGTAACTGATCTTGGTAAAAGATGAACCACCGGTAGTTGGTTTCTGTATTTATCATTTTGGGATTATTCTTTTTAAACGGTGCAAAATTATAAAAAGATACTCTTTCTGATGCCGGTTTCCTTTGCAAAATATTCATCATGTGATACAAGCAGTACACTGCCCGTATAGTTCCGAACGGTAGCTGTGATGATTTCGATACTTTGTATATCCAGATTGTTGGTAGGCTCGTCCAGGATAAAGAGGTCGGGCGTGTTGTTACTAATCATCAGGCAGCAGAAAGCGAGTCGCATTTTTTCGCCTCCACTGAGTTGGATGCAAGGTTGATCCCAGCTCGTTGCCGGGAAGAGAAAGCGATTCAACCTGATTTTTATTTCGTGCTCCGGCAGGGCACGTACATTGAATGATTCTGCTTGTTGAAGCACCGTCAGCTGGTTGCAGATGATGGAATATTCCTGATTCAGATAGACATAACTGAACCCGGCGCGTTCCAGTGTACCCGATGTTGGCAATAGGTCACCCGTAACCAATTTCAATAAAGTCGTTTTGCCGCTTCCATTGTCTCCTTCGATTCGTATCCGGTCGCCACTCTTCAGTTGAAAGCAGAGTGGAACCTCCCATAAAGGCGAATTTCCATAAGAAAAGTTTATTTTATGGGCAGCCAGCAATGTTTTTCCCGTATGTAAGGCGGAAGCATGGAAGTCGGTTTTAAGTAAAGTATTTTCGGCCAGCCTGTTGCGTATCAGGCTACGTTCGCTGGTCAGTTTCTCTGATTTATTCTGATGGATGTCCGCCAGTTTGGTGGTGCTTTTTTCTGCCCGGTCCTTCAGGGTGTTGAACCGCCATGCGGGAGATGCCTTTTTTAGGTACTGATTTTTCGCTTCCGTATATTCTGCTTTTCTTTTCGTTCGGCTACTTCGCGTGCCAGTTTCCGTATTTGGCGGAGTTCTTTTTCTTTCTCGTCCAGTTGTTGTTGCAGGGCGTTCTGTTGCAGTTCTTTCTGCTGCTTGTAGAATTCGTAATTGCCTCCGTAACACACAAGTGCGTTCCGGCTCAGTTCACAGGTTTCGGGAAGCCTGTTGAGCAGAGTGCGGTCGTGACTGACAACGATCAGGGTGGAACGGCATTTCTTTACCCATTCGTACAGTCGGTTGCGTCCTTGGTTGTCAAGGTGATTGGTCGATTCGTCCATCAATACGGCGGAAGGCTCTTGCAGTTCCAGGCCAGCCAGGAAGACCCGCGTCTTTTCTCCACCGCTCAGTGTGTGCATGGATTCGGAAAGGGACCTGTTTCCGAGTCCCCAGCCGTTGAGGGCGGCTAAGGCTTTTTCTTCGATGTTCCAGTCGTCATCGAGGATGTTGAAATGATCGATGGAGGCATTTCCGTTCAAAATTTCATGAAGTGCTTTCTGCTTCCGGTCTATCCCGAGGCTTGGGCAATGCTCATTTCATCATATTGCCCGAAGTGTTGAGGCACATAATAGAGGTCGTCGGGGCGGAGCACGTTCCCCGAAGACGGTTGTAATTTTCCGGCCATGATTTGCAGCAATGTCGATTTGCCGCACCCATTGTTGCCGATCAGGCCAATTGCCGGCCTTTACCGACGGTGAAACAGAGATTCCGGAAGAGAACTTCTTTGTCTGGATGGATATAGGTGATTTGTTGTACTTGAATACACATAACGGTCTATTGTTTTGAAAGTAAATACTTGCTGTTGATTTTGTGGGAAGCAGGGAGGGGACAGACAAACACAATAGAGGCTGAACAACACGGATTCGTGATGCTTAACAGTGAATGAAAAGAAGCATATTGAGAAAAGTGATGTTTACCGGAAGTGTTGTCTTACTTAGATATTCTCATGGGTATAAGTATGAAATTAGGTCGCAAAGATAGAGGATATTCCGGTAACTGCAAAAAAGAGAGAGAAGAAATCGGATATTTCTCCCCTCTCCAAATGAAAAGGTTGTCCTGAATCGTGTAAAACAGAGGTTTTAAACTAATCTATTGAAAACAAATCGTTCAGTCCCTCACCCATACTCGGATGGGTAAAGATGAAATCGCGAAGGAAAGTATAATGCTGTCCTGTCTTCATTGCCATGTTTACCACATTGATGACTTCGGAAGATTCGGCACAGAACAGTGTACAACCCATAATACGTCCCGAATGGCTGTCAACGATGGCTTTCAGTATGCCGTCAGTCTGTTGCAGCGTGCGTGCACGCGGCAGTGCGGAGGCGGAAGGCGTGACACCTTGAAGGAATATCCCCGTTTGATGGCTTCTTCCTCAGTCAGTCCGACGTGTGAGAGAGGCGGGTCTATAAATACCGAGTATGCCACCGGATTGCGGTCGTCGGCCGTGCGTTCTTTGTTGCCGAAAAGGTCATCCCGGATAATCCGGTAATCATCCAGCGAAATATAAGTAAACTGCAATCCGCCTTTTACATCACCCATTGCCCAGATGTTCGGGGCAGTGGTATGCAGATAACCGTTTACGACGATAGCTCCGTGACTGTCTACTTCGACTCCGGCCGCCTGAAGATTCAGACCTTCGGTCATCGGTTTGCGTCCTGTGGCTACCAGGATGGCGTCGCTTCTATAGTGACGGGGTTTCCGTCGGCTGTATCCGTGTAAGTCAGCGTCACGCCGTCGGCTGTGTCTTGTATGGATTGGGCACGGGCATTGAGGCGGATTTCTATCCCTTTCTTTTCGAGTGTCTCCTTAACGGCATCCGCTATATCACGGTCTTCGCGGGCAATAAACTTATTGCCTCCTTCGAGTACGGTCACTTTACTGCCGAAGCTTGTGTACATCGAGGCAAACTCCAGGCCGATGTAGCCGCCGCCCACAATGATCAGATGGCGTGGCAATACGTCCAGTTCCATCAGTGAGGTGCTGGTATATACCCGCTTGCTGTCTTTCAGCCCGTCAATGGCCGGTATAATGCTGGTAGAGCCGGTATTAATGAAAATCTTCTTTCCCTGAAGTTCGATCACTTCGTCGGGAGGGTTACTTTCACTACATCCTTTGAAACGAACGATGCCATTCCGGTATAGATGGTCACGTTGGGAAGGCTGCTCAGTTTATTGAACATATTGGCCCTTGAAGCTGCTGTCATTTCGTTCTTGCGTGCTATGGCAGCTTTGTAAGCCTCAGCCTGCTTCTCGTAATCGGTAGGATAGAGCCAACTCACCTTTTCGGCTTCGTGGATAAGCCGCTTGGTGGGTACGCAAGCTATATTGGGACAGGTACCTCCATACATCATGGCGGAACGTTCAATCAGTGCGACCTTCCAGCCGCGTTTGGCTAATTCGGCAGTCAGCGTTTTGCCTCCTTTGCCGAAACCGATAATAATGGCATCATATTGTTTCATAATTCTTATTACTTTTAGGATGTATCTTTATGTAAGTTTATAACATTCCGCAACCCTTATTTGTTTCGCTTTTCCCAGTCGGCTTTCTTCAATGAATTCAGTACACGCTGTGAGGAGTCGGAGAGCAGGGTAACGGCGCTCGCCAGAATTACGATATCTTTAATAACCAGACGTCCGGCACCGGACAGTAAGGGGAAGCCGGTATTCTCCGACTTCCCAGGTTCGGGAACCCAGAACCTTCGGGAGGTAGTCACC
>ENA-OQIG01000094-OQIG01000094.1-human-gut-metagenome-genome-assembly--contig:-NODE-94-length-50347-cov-2.621605_pt1 | contig 50347 bp, 50 predicted proteins | sample MGYA00242576_ERZ504741 | MGnify/ENA primary metagenome ERZ504741 (study PRJEB26092, sample SAMD00036436) | human gut metagenome | host: Homo sapiens | study: EMG produced TPA metagenomics assembly of... | reverse complement strand
ACAAGAAACAACCATTCTGTCTCTAGGCTTTTAGTTATAATCATATAATTCCGATACAATAAATACAACGGACTGTTCTCTCAATAGCTAAACCTTTCAATGCCAATGCATACTTATATCATTTGGTAAGCGTCGACAGTGTGAGAGTAAGTTTTACCCTCACACTACCCTCACCTTTACCCTCACCCACGAAAGTACGATGGATAAAGGGATTGAGAGCCGGGTGAGAGTGTGAGGGTAAAATCAACACAATCTTTTATTTGTTAGCTACTTTATCTGTATCTTCCCTACAAAATCTTTTTTATCTATATTCAGTTCTTCCAAAGAGGCGATCCGTTTGCCGTTCAACATTATGTTCTCAAACAAAATATTCTCAACCTTCCTATTCTTATCATAACCTTCCATCAAAGAAGGATTGATATATTTTCCGGTACATGAAATATTACGGAACGTTATGTTTCTGACACCTCTGCCGGGACCTGTGTTATACTTCTGATTGTACATCACACGGAGATGGAATAACTGACCTTCCTGAATATTTTCCACACGAATATCCTCAAAGGTAATATTTCGCGCAAGGTTATGGTCACCTACGTTGATAGCCATACATCCTTGATAATCACGATCGTCCTCATCATGTTCCAAGATATCGATATTCTTGAACAATATATCTTCTAAAACCTCATCTCCTGTTTTCGTATTTCCATGCGTACCGATATTGATAGGGTGAGCAATATCCGCCCATAGTGTAGAATTAAGTACACGGATATTACGAGAATCTCCATAATAATTCCAACGATGCATATAGATGGCTATACAGTCGTCTGAATTACGAAGAAAAACATCATCAATCACTACATCCGAGCAAGACATAAAATCCAATCCGTCACTCCAACCCTGATAACTGAATGATTTCAGATTCTTGATAGTAATTCCCTGTGATTGTCCACCGGAAACTGTATAGTGACGGGAGTTAACGACTGTAATTCCATCAATCAGTACATTCTTGGAGTATGCCACCGATATTCCCTGCTGCGGTTCAAGCAACATTCCGTGTCCGAGAATCTTTACATTTTCTACACTGTCGCAAGTCAGGCAACCTTTCAGCACTGCTCCGCCTTCCAGATAGACAGTCGTGTTGGAAGGAATACGGAAGCATTTGCCTGCCACATCAGTGGGTTCGTGTATGCCGGACTCAAAATACATCACATTCGGATCACTTTTATCAGCACATTCTCAATGACCGGATTGGCAAACACATGCAGATTATTCAAACGGTCACCGTTGAACTCTACAGAGAGCTTTTGTGGTTTCATCCAATGTGAACAGCAGAAAATTCCGTCTATCTCCGGCTGAATGCCTTTAGATAGTGGACGCACTACTGCTGAACGGAGTTCCCCGTTATTCTTTTGCACCAGCACTTCCACTTTACCGGAAAAATCAAACTGTACCATGGTTGCATCCGACTTGGTATCCATATCCACCTTTACATTATATTCATAAAGGTCTACCCAATCTTTTTCACCCACTTGCCGTACTTTTACTGTATAATCGTCATTGTGGCGGGCATAGTAGATGCCTTGTGGCACCGGATAGATGACAATTTCTGCCTGTATAACACCTGAAGTCATTACAAGTAAAAATGTAAGCGCTATTCGTATCAATCTATTCATTTTGAGTTATTCATTTATTGTGCATACATCAATGTACCAAGTCCAAGTACATCATACCCGCCGGAGTTAGCATCATAATAACCGCCTCCTCCTTCTATTCCTACATATTCGGTAGCAATCTTAGTATATTTGAGATTATCATCCGAGATGTTTTTTATCCCTTTGTAATGATAGTAAGGCAACGCCATATCGCACGTTTGATCCATTTACCACCACCAAGTGTTGTTTGTTCTTCCGGAATCGGATATCCCCATTGACTCTGTTTTTGCCATATATAAGTAGTATATGGTACAGTCTCATTAGTGTAATTACAACAAGCAGCATATTCGCAAGCCCGCATGAACAGATTGTCATCATAGGCAAAGAAATCGTCTCCCTGACTCCATGCCAACTGACAAATAACTCCCATCAATCCGACACACATCAACGTGTGCCCTTGGTCACGTCCACTTTCCTGCCATTGGGCAAAGTTATAGTCCGGTGCATAATCGTGATAGATAGCACGACGTAAGCGTCCGTTTGTATCACCTGTCTGCAAATGGTCGATACCTTCATTATAAATATCACGACGATCGGTTACAATGCCGATAGCCATTTTAGCCGCTATATTACAAAGACACCAGTTAGCCCAATAATGTAACGCATTCGTATCGTGATGACGTTTCAGAAAATCATCATTAGCGGGATAGAACACTTTAAGCAACCAATTCTGGAACGCTGTGAAGTCCGCACGATCCCATCCTTCATAATCCCTCAATAATTCACCGGCAATAGCAAATTCATAACCATAAAGTCCTGCGGCAAGCGATAAATTCGTATTACCTGTTACACCTACACAAGTCTGTACCCACTTATTCAGATTCTCCACTGCTTTTGCCGCATATTCATCATCTTGTTCAATCTTCCAACGAAGCGCCTGCTGATATGCAATAGTGGCCCCTCTGGCTGCATTCATGTAATTTTCATCACCGGAAACTCCACGTTTAATCCATTCCGTAGGATAAGTATCTGCCGTCTTCTGCGAAAACTGACTTTCTACTAATAATTGATAAGCACTTACCCAAGGCTCTTCTCCGGCAGCTTTTTTACCCCGGATACGCTGGAAGTCTTCCTCTGTATGCAACCCTTCATGCAGCATGGGTTCCGTTGACGGTTTAAGTTCAACCTGTTCCAAATTCACGTTATTATCAGGAAGAGGAATTTTATTCAAATCAGTTTCCACATTGACACCCGGAAGGTCAATGCCGTCCCCACATCCTACCAGAAACAGGGTAGCAAATACTGCGGTTATATAATATATCTTTTTCATCATATTTTGGTTTAATGGTATCACCGCATCTACCATTGATTACGGTGCACCCAATTATAGTTTATTGCTCTACTAACTCTAATTTGAAATTATCTATCTTAGCCCGTCCTTGTTTTACTGTAATCGTACATACAAAACCAATGACAACATCGGTAGGCTCTTCAACAGAAATATCAACTACTACATCACCCGTACCCGAAATAGAAGCGTTTGCCAGACTCTTACTTGGTATATCACTCGTATTTGCCATCTCACTACCTTTACAAACCGCAACATAACCGGTAAAACCTCTGCCGTCATATTCATAAACGTGTGCTGTCAACTTATATTTTCCTTTTTGAAGATGAGAAGTCTGATATACCTTACCATCATTTTTAGGATTGTCAAATCCCCAATCTGTTTGTAAAGCCAAACCTGCATCACTTCCATCACCATATTTCGTTTTAAATGCCAAATCAACAGCAGCACCTCCTTCACCAGCAGTCAAGTTAGAGTTCTGAACTATCCAATAAGCAGCTTTTGCCCACTCTCCTTTTTTATGGAATCCTTTATCTCCACCTTCTTTTACATATTCAAAAGGCTGTTTATAGTTCATGAGTACATATTGAGAAATATCTCCATCCGTCGGCAGAGGTCGCAATATATCACTCTCTACGGGTTGTGCAATACCTTCAAACACCATTGTTACTTTTCCACCATTGAAACCTTGCGGAACCGTTACAGTAATAGAAGTCGTAGTAATCTCTTTAACCGTAACGGGTACGGATATTCCCTCAAAAGTAACTGTAACAGAATTCTTATCCGTTCCAAAACCTTTTCCTGTAAATGTTATTTCCTGTCCGGCTTTTACTAATGTACCATAAGGATAAATATACGGTGTTTCAACAGAAGTGATTTCCGGAGTTTCCCAAACCTCAAATGTGCCCGATTCGCCCATCTCTATTTCCTTACCCTGAATTATCAGTTTAATCTTCACCGGAGCTTCAGATAAAACTCCTTTGGGAACATTCACTACGATATTACCTTTATCATTCAGTGTCACTTTATCACAAACTGTTTCTCCGAAAAAGACCTGAATATTTTCAGCTTTCGTACCAAAGTTCTGACCAATGATCGTTACTTCCGCATTAATATATCCGGCTTTCGTTGAAATGCCTGTTACTGTCGCATCGGTAATACCGTATATTTCAACTGTGTCCCGATAGTTTCAAACGGAGTAATGACAGTAATTGTATAATCTCCGGCTTCCAACGAAGCCGGTACAGTGAGTGGAATACTCTTATCCGTCAAATTATCTGTATCTATTGCAGCTTCTACAGGTTCTCCGCCAGCTTTAGAGAAAGTTACTTTCAAAGGCTCCAACCCTTCAACAGACTTATCCAGCAATTCTTGCACAAGATTGGTTCCTGTTATTGCAAATTTACTGCCAGCAAAACCTGATGGAACCGGTTCGTCTTCCTTAGGAGTATCAAGCGTTGCATGCTTCAACACAGTGAAAGGATAAGAAGCCAAATCAATCGTTTGTTCTGCCATAATAAGTGTCATAACTCCACTGACAGCTGTCTCGGGAACTTTGGCCGTAAATTCGGTATCAGTAGGTGTACCCACAATCTCTGCCTTGTCTGTGGAAGTCCCGAAAGTCAAAGTATACAGTGTTTTAGAAGAAACAAATTCTTGTCCTTCGAAAACGATACTGGCACCCGGAAAACCATAAGAAGGTTTCACTACGCTGACACCCGGCTTACCAAGTACACGATAAACTAGATCAGTCTCCACACGTTGCCCGAAAACCTCAACGGTTATCTTTCCGTTTGTTGCCGATTCCGGCACTTTCGCAAGGATAGCATCATCGGCGCAGGAGACTACTACTGCCTCCTGGGAACCGATAAATACTTTCACATCTTCTGTTATGATACCAAAATCACTGCCACTTACAGTAAACTCATTCCCAACATATCCTTCTACGGGATCTATCTTTGTTACAGTCGCCACAGGATCAGTGTAACTCATTGAAACAATTTCTTCGTTATCCTCGTCACAAGCAGCTAATGCGAAAAGCGAGAGAAAAACGGGAAACAGATAGTTATATATTTTCTTCATAATCTTAATTATATTATCACGATGAATTACTCTTTTTTCTTTTTCCACATCATTCAAGAATTCAATTTCAATTCTGTCACCTTAAAGTATGAATTACCTTTAGCCAGAGAAGTCAGGAATCCAATGACAACATCCGTTGTCTCCGTCACTTCAAATGAAGGTGTTACCAAAATACCCGAGTCATCATTTGTTCCTGCTTTGTCATAGATCGCACAAACTCCATTTAATTGCTCAATATCAGCTACATTCGGTATATCACTCTCACTATTTCCTTTGGCCATCAATGCAGAAATAAAATTCCCCGCATCACTTACTACCATCGTATAGGCATAAGTAACTTCCAGTCTGTATTTACCAGGACGAAGTGTAGCAACTTGCCATATTTTTCCATTCGTATAAGCTTCTTTATCCCATCCATTCTGGAACGCTAATGTGAAGCCCTCTGCTGCTTTATACTGCATTCCGGTAACAGTAGTATTGTTTTTGGCATTGAAAGATGCTTTATTCTGATTCCATACTGCCGGAGTCCACCATTCACCATTCTTCCAACTTTCATCATTTGCCTTGGCAAACGGCTGCTTGTAGTTTTGAAGGTAAAGCACTGTTACATCACCCTTTGAGTTAGGATTAAACATTGCACTACCTGTCATTGTATATCCATGAATAGTTACAGTCACATTACCTGTCTTATAATCAGCAGGAGTTGTCGCAACAATAGTAGACTCATCCACCAGCTCAAATTCGGCCGGCGTTCCATTAAAACTAACAGAAATATCGGATGGATCCGTACCAAGTTTTCACCTGTTATAGTAACCTTGTCTCCCGTATCGGCTACCCCTTCACCGTCTTCACTATCAGAAGTCACTGTTATGACACGTGGTGTAGGCAATACTGTATAATGACCGATATTCTCGACCTTTTTATTATAAATTTGTAAAGACAGATTGCCTGTTACTGCCGTTTCCGGCACCTCCACTACCAAACGGTTGTTCTTGCAGTCGAGCACTTTATTGGATTGGGCTTCACCGAAGAAAACTTTCACTGCTTCAGCACGGTCACCAAAATTGGTACCCGTAATAACAACCTGTGTAGTAACATATCCATCTGTTGGATATATACTCTCCACTACCGGCACAGGATAATCATAAACTCTATACTTGGGGTCTTGCTCACAACCGGAGAAAAGTGCGGAAACACAAGCAAGTATTGCCAAGTGAAATGTATATTTGAATAAAAACTTCATATAATCTATGGTATTATACGTTAAACGATTGAATGATTAATATCCCGGATTTTGTACCAGATTTGAATTCAGGTTGATTTGATTTCTTGGAATTGCCCACAAATAATCTCCCTTAGTAAATGCGCAGTCGGATGATTTGAGGAGCACTACACAAGGTAATTTGCCTTTACCTGTTTCCACTTCTTCCGTCCCCTTCGTAAAAATAGCCGGATTGAAAGCACTGGTAGCATTCCCGTTTTCGTCTATAAATGCCGTCGGATAGCTGGCATTACCTACTACCGCACCGCAACGAGACTCATTCAGATTCTCTTCCGCAATGCCCCAACGTTTCAGATCGTCGCAACGAAAACCTTCCATATAGAGTTCCAAAGCACGTTCACGGCGGATCTCATCCAACATTACCTGATTGACTGTCTTAGTCGCATTTGCCGGCACTCCTTCCTGAATTCGCTTTGCCAATGCATTTGTTAGGTTGGCAATTCCCGCACGGGCACGGATTTTATTTATCGACTTATTCAACTGGTCATCTGATATTTCACCATAGCGTTCCATCACAGCTTCAGCATAATTCAAGTATACTTCTGCCAACCGAAGTACCGGATAATTGGCCGATTCATCTTTACTTTGGCGTTGAATATCAGTAATAGCAAACTTGGAAACACCATACCCACAGTTCTCAACTGTCAGGCTCGTAGCATATGAACCTACATAAGAAGTCAAACGGAAATCCCGATTCTGAAATTCGTCCCCCGGATTCTTATATCCCTGGAACTTATCAGACATACTGACCGGAAGCCCGTCAGTGCATAAAAACATATCAATCAATTTCCGGCTGGGACGCATATCCGTATAAATCACCTGATTCAAATCAACCTGTCCTTTACGCGTTTCCTGACTATATACAGAAGCGATGATAAATTCCTTGTTCGTCGCTCTTCCTGCACCGGCAGGATTGCTAGCTTCTTCTTCAATATTAAACAGGTAACGGCTACTCAAATTTTTCATTGCTGCCACATTATTATAATTCCAAAGAGAATAAGCAGCATCCCCCATCACTGTTTCGGATAGTTGAACAGATTCTTCCAGGAAAGCATTTACCTGATCGGAAGCCGGACCGGCAGAACCTTCAAAATCAGTAGAAGTGCCATTGTACTTACGCCAGGTAGCTTCATAAAGTAACACGCGAGCCTTAAATGCCTGTGCAGCCTGTTTGCTGATTTTACCTTTGTCGGCAGAGGTTATATTCTGTTCCAACGGCAACCCTGCGATAGCCTCATCCAAATCGGAGAGAATCAAGTTGACAACCTCATAACGGCTGTTACGTTTTCCATATAACTCCGGTGAAGTCACGTCGAGAACTTTCGTAACGACAGGCACTCCGCCAAAAAACTTCAATAAGTAAAAATAATTATAGGCACGGAAGAAATGACCTTCGGCTAATTCTTTTTTAATGTCCGCTAAATTACCTGTATAGGAAGAAACTGCTCTTTCAAACATGTGATTAGTGGCACGAATATTACCATAGCAATTACCCCAACGGCTATCGTCATTAGGAACTCCCATCACACCGGTCCCCACACCATACGAATATCTGAAACAAGTAGAAAGATCAGATGCCGCATCCATGTGATCGAATATACTTCCATAGGAAGACTGCCATCCCAATAATTGCCCGTAAAGCCCGTTAGCATATTCACGGAAATGCTCCGGAGTTTTGAAATAAATCACATCTGTCTTGGCATCCAGTGGTTCCAAGTCAAGGAACGTATTCACGCATGAAGAAAATCCCAATGCGCAGGTGCAAATTAATATATAGTTCGTTATCTTTTTCATATCTTCTATTCTGTATTTAATTTTCCATAGCTACTATAAAGTGATGTTCAGACCGAACGACCAAGTACGTGCAAACGGGTATCCACTGTTGTTGGAGGCTGCTCCCATTTCCGGGTCGAAACCGTCCCGAATACTGGTAGCTTCCCATAAATCATTACCAGAGAAGTAAACACGCACTTTTTCCAGTTTCACCTTGCGCGTCCATATCTGCGGCAATGTGTAGCCGACTATTAATGTTTTCAAACGGATATAGCGTTATTCTGCATCATAAAGTCGTTATTCTGATAATTCCAGCGTGCGAGATTCGCATTGGTAGTCAAGCGAGGGAATTCAGCATTCGGATTGCTCTCTGTCCATGTCTTTCCCAAATATGTCGGGTTCTGATTGGCAGTACGTGTTTGAAAAGGATAAGCCATCCAGTCATTACGGATAACATACTGCTTACCGACACCTTGGAACATTGCGTTCACATCAATACCTTTCCATGATCCTCCCAGTGTGAAACCGAAAACAAAATGTGGATTGGAGTCACCGAGATATTGCAAATCGCTATTTTCATTCCCTGCACCGGAAATCTTATAATCACCATTCAAATCAACGTTTGGTATCACCTGGACGCAACCGGCTTGCACTTCCTGCTCCTACACCAGTCAAATCTTCTTTACCCTCTCCATAGATGCATAATAGCGGTCTACTTCTGCCTGATCTTTAAAGTAACCATCTGTGCGATAAAGGAAGTACGAATTCAATGGATACCCATTCACAGCTGCATTCCAACCAGCCCCATAAGAATCTGCTCCTTCCATCTCTTTCAACAGACTCTTTGTATCACCAATATTAAAGTTGGCATAGTAAGAAAAGTCTTTAATCTGATCGCGCCATCCAATAGTGAATTCCCAACCTTTTACATTCAAATGACCACTATTCGTTTTAGGAGATTTACCTCCTAATACGCCCGGATAGGTGACATTCACCAACATACCGGTATTATCTTTTATAAAATAATCGAATGTAGCTTTCAAACGATTATCGAAAAAGTTAAGATCGATACCGAAGTTTTTCTGTGAAACTTTCTCCCAAGTACGGTCATAAGAAATTAAACCGCCAAAACCTGAAGATACCTGGTTGGCAGGTATAGTTCCAAAACCGGCCGTCCCAAGAGAAACAGTAGATACATAATCGTAATCGCCCAGCCCAACATCATTACCTGAGCTACCATAACTTAAACGCAGCTTACCAAAAGAAAGAACTGGCTTTAGAAATTCTACAAATTGTTCTTCCGAGAATGCCCATCCCAAAGAGACAGAACCAAAGCTTTTGAAACGATAACCGGGAGCAAACTTGGAATTTCCGTCACGACGCCCCATCAATTCAACCATATATTTTTCCGCATAGTTATAATTCAAACGGGCAATATATGAATAGGTACCATTATGAGCCTTTCCTCCACCGTTACCCTGTGTACCCGTAGCCAAATTCAAATCGTAAATTCCGGCATCCTCAAACTTCTCACGGGCGGTAACCACTTTCTTAGTCACCCATTTCTCGGCATTGATGCCGAACATAGCATCTATATTATGTACTTCGGCAAATGTACGCTTATATTTCAATAACCCTGAATAGTACTGATACCGGGCATTATTTGCCTGTACCAAATATCCCGCTGATGGGAATCTTTAAAATTCAGCACATCTTGCGGAGTACTAAGGGTTTGTGTTGTTTCATATACTAACTTCGCCGTCTGCTCGCCGAACCAATTGTAACACTGTACCGGAAGCGAATAGCGTTCTCTACGGTATTCCTCATTTTGAAAGGAAGCAGTACCCTCGAAAGTGATTCCTTTCCAAATATCCACCAATGCTTTGAAATCGACACGGGTAGTCAGTTTTTCCCTCTCGTCACGTCCTCCATCTGTTGTAGCTGCCGCCGCATTGCGGTCGCCCACATTACCAAAGTTGGCATACCATTGTCCATAGGGATTCTTAGCCGGAAAAAACGGAGCATCATTTCCGTAAAGTGTACGGTCGATACCATGTGTCGGTGTTTCAGTATTTGTTTTAATCATACTTGCCGAAGTTTCCAATTTGAACCAATCAGTCAATTTGATTCCATAATTCAAACGCAAGTTCAACTGTTTCTGCCCGTCATAGGCAGTGGCCAAATTGGCTTGATTATCAGCATAAGCCAAAGAAATACGGTAATCAGATTTATCCGTAGAACCTGCTACGCTCAAATTATGCTGATAAGAATAACGACGGGCAAACAATTCATCCAAGCGATTGGCATTGCCCACAAACATTGTACCCCAATCGGCTACAGTCGACTCGTAAATTCCTTCAATGCCTTGAGCCATCTTTTTCAGGTTTTCTTCTCCCCAGCCCCACCAGTCATGTTCCGGCATTTCTTTATTGGCTTCCAACCACATGGTGGCATATTCCTGCATACTGGGAGAAAAAGCCATAATACCATTGGTAGTGAAACGCATATTAAAGCCATAATCTACCGTTGTCTTGCCTTTACCTTTTTTGGTAGTTACCAATATAACACCATTAGCTGCTTTTGCACCATAAATGGAAGCTGAACCGTCTTTCAATACACTAATATTCTCAATATCATCCGAATTTAGATTTTGAAATGACTCTGAATTCAATACGGGTACTCCATCCACAATAATCAACGGACTACCGCCATTGACAGATGTCAAACCACGAATCTGAAAATTTAAACCTTCATTACCCGGACGTGAGGAAGAACGAGTGACTACCAAACCCGGAGTGGCTCCTTGCAGAGCAGCACCGACATTGGTAATGGCACGACTTTCCAATACCTGGCTACCAATTTGTTCTACCGCCCCTGTCAACGTCGCTTTTTTCTGCGTGCCATAACCCACTACAACAACCTCGTCCAGTGCATTATTATCTTCCTTTAATTACCACTTTAAAATTACAGAGCGGTCATGAAGGTTAATAATCTGATCTACATATCCGATATAGCTAACTTTTATCTGTTTGGCATCAGCAGGAATATTCAGCGTAAACCGACCGTCAATATCGGTAATTACTCCTGCATTACTTCCTACGACCACTACATTACAACCAATTAGTGGTTCACCATTCGCATCTGTCACAAGTCCTTTGATGGTGCGGCCCGTCTGGACTACCATCAAACTCTCTTCTACAGAATCATTTGCATAGAGCAATACACCGGGCGAACCACCCAGTAGCATGGCGAAAGCCAATGCGACTCCTTTTGAACATAAGAATTTGGATTTAATTTCCATAATACTATTAAATTGTTAAAGTTAATATGTGTTTTTCCGAATCTGGTATTTAACCGACTTTGGAGAATTCATTTTTCAAATAAGTACGAACCGTTTTACGAGCCAGTAATAATTGACATTCTACTGTACGGGGAGATAAGGACAGCTTTCCTGCAATGGCAGGACAAGAGAGTTCATGATTGAAACTAAGTTCATAAATCTGACGGCGTTTAACAGGAAGAGTTTCCATAACCTGGTCATGCATCTTCTTTAGTTCACGAAAATGAATGGTATCTTCTGTGGTATTCCGACTGGCGTCTTCCATCCTATTATATATGTAGGCGACGAAATCTTCCTGTTTATAATAACGACGGATTTTATCGGTTACTATATTGCGAGCGATGGTAAAAAGCAAAGACCAGACTGTATCTTTGTTCACGAATACCCTGTGTTCCCATAAGCGGACAAAGACATCCTGTGCCAAATCTTCCGCTTCATGCGGATGGCAAATGCGGATAGCGATATAGTTCTTGATATACTCCTTATATTTAAGATAGCATTCAGAGAAGAAGTCGTCAAATGTAGCTTGCTGTTTATTCATGGCATTAAATTTATCCGTTTAACGATGATACAAAAGTAGGAACAAGTTTCAAATTCAAATACCACAAAAGTAACAGATAACAAAACTATCGTAACAAGCGTGTATTTTTGCAAAAACTTCCCATTTCATCGGGATAAATCTAACCGTCACACCAATAAAAAAGGGGATGTCGTTACATTTGACGACTCCCCTGTTCTTATATTTGCATGGATGAAAGCTTTCATCCGGAAGGATTCATTATTTATTTTCCTGTGATGCCTGGAAATCCGGTATACGTTTTACGTTCGCACCTTTCATCACACCTCTTTTGATCGCTTCATTCGTATCGGTGATTTCTTTCTTCACACGTTTATAGTATTCTTTTGTCAGTCCTTTCTCTACTGCTTCCGATTCTGTTACTGCCCAAAGATACTGATAATCCATCAACATCAAATCCGGTGCCACTATTTTAAAGAAAACACTATCATTTGCAAATTTTTCACGTAAGTCTCCCAAATAGATGGTATCTGCAGGATTTACCTCCTTAACATTTGCATTATTTTTTGAACTGCTACCTCCACAAGAGGATAACATCAAACCTCCTACCAATGAAATTAAAACTAATACTTTCATATCAACATATATTATAAAATAAAACTTCTTCTGCCCCCAATGTGAACAAGAACTTAAAATTATCTCACTTATTGAACGCAAATGTAATAATTAAACTACAAACACAAGCACAATGTCATTCATTTCTTCCCGATTCCTCGGCATATTGCTTGGGAAGCATCCCGAACATTTCTCTAAAACACTTCGAGAAATAGCTGGGTGAACTGAATCCTACCCGGTTCGCTATTTCAACAATCGGCAACTGACTTCCTTGTAATAACTGTGCCGCCCGTTTCAAACGGATGCTGCGAATAAAGTCCGTCGGTGTGTGTCCGGTGATGGATTGTAACTTACGGTAAAGACTCATACGCACCATACCCAAATCACCACTCAACTCTTCTACACCATATTCAGGATTATCCATGTTCTTCTCTATGTATTCCAGACACTTCTGTATGAGTTGTTCGTCTACTGAAGTAATAGTGATAGCGCTCGGATTTACTTCTATGTTTTTACGGAATTCCTGTTTTCTCTTTTCCTGCTGCTCTATCAGCTTTTCAATGCGTACCATCAGCATATCAAAGTTGAAAGGTTTCGACATATAAGAGTCTGCTCCTACTTCATAGCTGTTAATCTTGATATCATCGGCAGTACGGGCTGTCAATAATATCACAGGTATATGGGAAGTCTGCACGTTCGTCTTGATCCGACGGCAAAGTTCGATACCGTCTACTTTCGGCATCATAATATCGCTGATAATCAGGTTCGGATTTTCCTCTATCGCTTTTCGCTCTCCTTCCTCGCCGTCTGCCGCTTCAATGATTTGATAAAAATCTTCTAACTGTTCTTTCAGGAAAGTACGGAATTCCTGATTGTCCTCCACTAACAACAGTTTCTTCAGGTTATCATCGACTGTAGATGTAGTGGTTTCTTTCTCTTTAATGTCTGGTGTTTCCGTTCCGATGATTTCTTCCGGCAGTTCGTCCGGTTCCGGTTTCAGGTCCATCGGCAACCAAACGGTGAATACTGATCCACGATCTATCTGACTGTCCACTTTAATACGGCCACCATGTATATTTACATATTCCCTTACCAAATGAAGTCCGATGCCACTGCCTATTTTTTCGTCCCCTTCATTTCCTACCTGATAGAAACGGTCAAAGATATAAGGAAGGTCTGATTCGGATATTCCGATTCCAGTATCAGATACGGATATTCTCACGTAGTTTCTTTCTTCTATCTCTTCTGTCGCGAGCTGTAAGTTCACTGTGCCTCCCTGCGGTGTATATTTGAAGGCGTTGGACAAGAGATTATTCATAATCTTATGTACTTATCCCGGTCGAAGAACATATAAAGCGCTCTATGTTCAGATTGGTTCACAAAGTTAAGGTGCTTCTCTACTGCCATTGGCATGAAGTTGTTATAGGCAGAAACAATAAATTCCTCCATATCGCCGTTCATCAGATGCAACCTCTCTCCTTTCATTTCCAGTTTGCGGAAATCGAGTAGCTGATTCACCAATGACAATAGGTTTTGAGCATTCTTATAGATGGTATTCAGTTGTTTTTTCATCGCATCGTCTGTCAATCGACGTATCACCATGTCTAATGGCGTGATAATCAATGTCAGCGGAGTGCGGAGTTCATGGCTTATATTTGTGAAGAAGCGGAATTTCATCTGATCCAGTTCTTCTTTCTGCTTCAACGCTTCCTCTTCTTGCATACGAATCATCTTCTGCCGGTTGCGGCGGTTTATTACGTAGATCAACCCGAAGATTAAGAGAATAACTAAAATTGCATAGAAAATACGAGCGGCCAGTGTATCCCAGAACGGGGGATGAATGACAATTTTGAATGCAGACTCCGGTCCCCATATCCGGTCGTTCCGGCAGCGGACACACGGAAAATGTATTCGCCCGAAGGGAGATTATTATAGACACACGTCCTTGTCCATTCTCAAAAAGGGTTTCCGTCCATTCTTTGTCAAATCCTTCCAGTTGGTAACGGAAAGAGGTTTGAGAAGGATTAGGGAAGTTCAGACCAGAAAACTCAAGTGTGATATAGTTCTCATCATATTTTAATTGTACTTCGTCCGAATAACTTAATGCTTTATCAAATAAGACACGTCCGTTATATATTTCGCCCGAAACAACCGGAACATTAAACAAGCGGAATGAGGTAAACAGAGGACGATTGAGGCACTGATTATCTATCATGTTTTCTGGTGAGAAAGCAATAAAGCCGTTCATCAGCCCCAGGAAAAGCTGATTGTCCCTGGTCATTAACGAAGGGAAACTATATAAATCATCCTGACGGATTTCATCTTCCGACAGACAGCTGATTACATGAAAGCTGTATTTATCTGCTCTTCTGTCTACTTTTATCTTATAAATAGAAGTGACTGTCGAAATCCATATATCATGGTTCTTATCTTCCACTACGTTCAGGATAGCTTTAGACAGACCTTCTTCTTTCCCTAATGTGTAGTTTTGCCCATTGTGGGTCAAGACGCTCAAGCCATATTGAGTAGCAAACCATAAAGTTCCCTCATGGTCTTTGAGTATCTGATTATACTTGATACTTCCCTGATTGAAAATAGAATTAGCCTGGCCGTCTTCCTCCGGTATCCATATTTTATTCGTTGCAGGATCGTAAATGTAGAGTCCGTTATCACTGCCTACGACCAACCGGGATTGATTATCTATGACCAATGCATTCGCTACTTTATATTTTTTGAGTTCGGGAAACTGTTCGGACAATAAGTTTATTTGCCCGTTTTCAGGATTGAATAATCCTACACCACCATATATACTTACCCACAATCGACCGGAAGAATCTTCGACCATGACACGGATATTACTGAAATCCAATTCATTCTGATAATCCGTATCGGGATAATCGTAAGATTGTACCTTTCCATGATCTATGCAGTAGAGCCCATCGTGGTATGTTCCGACCCAAACACGCTTCTTGCTGTCCTCATAAAGTACACGGCAATTCTTCTGACTGAATTCATGATAGAATCTGTTCATGCTTTTAGTCTCCGGTTCATAGCGATAGACACCCTGCGTAGTACCCATCAGAATTTCTCCTTTAGATGTTTCGAGCATACAACGGATTTCCTCTCCTTTCCAGTCGCCATTTATCATCTTCTTATTGTACAGCACTATTTTATTCATGCTGGGATGATAATAACACATTCCCTGATTATAAAGTCCTATCCAAACGGAATTATTTTCCCGGTCGCAATAGATGCTTTGAATACCGTTTCGTACTGTATTACCTGATAATAAAGGAATATCCAGTGTCCGGGTTACAGAGAAATTGTGCATATCAATGACATAGAATCCATCGATAACGGTTCCTACCCATGCATTTCCACCTTTATCCACATCCATAGAAGTAAACCATGAATAGTGTCCGAGTTGGATACCTGAAATTTGGTTCCATTTTTTATTATAGACATCATAATAGCCTACTCCACGATCCCACATCAACCAAAAGTCACCATTATCGAGTATCTTCAAAACCACACGGTCATCCGGTTTCAGTTGGTCTTTCAGGAAATCAAGTTGATGCACGAAACGTTTCTTTTCTAAATCGTAGCAACGGATAGCCCCTTTCTGATGAACCATCCAACTGTATTTTCCATGACTTTCTACTCCGAGTAATCCTCCATAGTATTCCATAAACTCATCATTCCTACAAACCTGTTCGATTGATTTTGTCTCTGCATCGTACATATAGACAGAGGAACCCGGCGTCAGAAACCAACAATGTTTCTCTGAATCAATAATCAGGTCCGCCACTTTATCCTTTAAGCCGAATTGTTGAAATAAAGAATCTACGTTATAGATGTACTGTTCGGTAGTCAAATCGAAGACGCGTAGGCTCTTGCGTTCTTTCATCCACAAACGTTTGTCGGCATCAATATATTGTTCGGGAATAATATGGTTATATGCTATCGAATATTCGCCATGAATATTGAAAGGGAAATTTGAATAGTTCGCACCGTCATACAGGCTTAATAACACAGTACTTCGCACACCGATACGTCCGTCGGGAATGGGGAAAACGCTTTTTACATAGTTATCCGGTAATCCTTCGACAACTCCAATCTGGCGGAATACATAAGGGGATTCTTGCGAGCTAATATAACCCGGATACAATAATCCCATTAGTATGATTAACAAACATATTCGAATTTTCATGGCCATCTTTTTTTGTAGTACTATTATTAAGTACGAACGAAGAATCAAATCCCCTTATCCTACTTTACTATTATTTTCTGAATTTCGAGTTTATCTCCGGCTTGCTCTATCTGTAAACGAAGTACACAAGCTCCTGCGGGAAGAGTGAGTTTTCCTATTTCTCTTTCCGTCCATTGTATAGAACTGGGTAATTGCATGGGTTCTGTCTTTACTTCTGAATCAGAAGCTACGGACAATAAAGAATTTCCTTTTGATTGATAAACAAGATAAACGGTATAATCTCCATCGGTAGGAATACTTACAGTATAATTCATCCATTCTCCATCTTCTATTTGGGTAACGACGTAATTATCTTCTTCTTTTCGTAGCTCTACTGCTCCGTCAGGTCTGTATTCGTTGCCACGTTTCTTTCCTACATTGTGATAGGTATGCCCTTCGGGATCTTCCGCAAGACAATAATAATCGTAATCGGCAGCCGATATTTCACTAGGTAGCAAATGAATTCCTGATACACGCTTTCCCGTAGAGAAAGAAACGGGATCGCCTGCCATCCAGGGAGTCAATCGCTTGGTCAATGTTCCCCAGTCAGTCCATTCATAAAACCAGTTGGGTGCTATCCCCCAGTTTTCGCAACCGTGATGTTCTATCATATAATCACGGTAACGTTTCAACCAGGTATAGTTGTTCTCCGGCAATCCAGCACGTACTGCATAATGCGCCAATGCCATTTCACGAGTTCCGCCACTACCTGCTACGTCTCCACGTCCGTGAGGAGATACGGCTACGGATTCCCAACGTCCACTACGGCTTTTTATCTGGAGAAATTTTCCGTTCTCAAAGGTAACTTCATTTGAATTCTTACTATAACTTGTCGGTTCCCAAGGCTCTTTTTGCTCTTCATAGGTCTGGACTTTAGAGAGGTTATAACGATAGTTCCATTCCAAACCAAGAAGCAAACGGTTATTGAGACAATTATACAAAGAATCTCCCTGATTCCATGCCATTTCTGCGATAGCTACATAATTGTGGATACCTGCCAATACATGTCCCTGGTCGCGACTCGACTCCTGACATTGACCGTTTGGATAGATATAATACTGTAGCTGTTCATCGTATCCATAATCTGAAATCTTGTTTTCTCTTCCTTCCAATTTATAATCAAGCATGGTTGGTGATTTCTTAATCGGTTCTTTGCTAATGACCGGTGGTCCTGAAGGATAAGGTAAATCATCCGGTCGATGCTTCATTCCCAATAAATAACGGTAAGCACGGTCATACATTACTTCGTTATCTAAGTAAATCCCCATTGCCATCATTCCACGAGCAGCGAAAAGTCCTTGATTACCAACCTTGCGGCATCGAAATTAAAAATATTCCAATAGAATGTAACTCCGTTCTTTGAATCATCCCAGTAATTTGCATATTTGGAAGAGAAATCTTCCGTATTGCTATATCCAGGATAGACCAACATATTTTTAAAACGTTGCTGGCCTTCTACTTTCCAACCGGAATAATCACGCATTAATTCGGCGGCATCAATTAAAAGGTAAATCTTTCCGTTATCTAATGGTCCTGTTCCACGACTACTTGTATTGGTATAATAAGAATTAGCATTCAGATATTCGACCGCTTTACGGGCATAAGCCTCATCGCCCGTCAGATGCCAAAGCAATGCTAAGTCATGTGCCCGCCTGCCATCTACTCCGATAGTAGCATTAAAACGTCCTTCTCTGATTTGTTTTCCCCGATTGATAACTTGCGTATTGAGTGAGAATAGGGAGATTCCTTTAATTTCAGAAAAGTAGAATAATAAGGCTCATGTTTCGCCTTGACCATAGCTTTCATCCGGTCTAAATCACCTTGGGTATAGGTGATTCCGGGATGGATAAAGTTACGTCGTTGCGCTTGCACTCCATTTTGAATATTCCCAATCCATACAATCCCAATAATCCATATAATTTTGTTAATCATAGTGCGATTCGTTTTTTATACAAGTGATAAGCAAAGATAGTATTTAGTAATAAAAAGGAGTTCAAAGTGAATGAAACATTTACTTTGATTAGCATAAACCCGGGAATAAAACTCTTGTATTTATACTCATGGTTCTCTTCCAGACTCCTTAATTCTGATTCCAGTGCAGCTTTGCTCTCATCTATTAATAGATAAGTTATTATCTTCCTATTGCAAAGTTCTTTCCTTCTAATACTAAAGTTACTCTTATCTAATAGAAATCTATAATTGCAAGCTTTGATTATAAAAACGAAAGTTTCATTTATATAATTGCAAGTTCTAATTATATAAATGAAACTTGCATTTATAGTTTATGTTTAACCTAAAGAAAGTTTGATATTAGAAGAAAAGAAGTTTGCACCTAATACAAAGAGATTTTTCCATTCATACTTCATATACCAGATTATGCTATTTGACTGTGATATTCTTTATGTATTCATTCGTGATAAAATCATCTATATTTTTCATCTTCATGCCGTTGATAATCACATTATCGAAGATGATATTCTTGACGGAACGTTCTTTATCAAACCCTTTCAATAGAGATGGATTCTCCCTACTCCATTATAAATGATATTCCGAAAAATAATATCTTCAATTCCCCGGCCGGGTTGCTTATCATACTTTGAATTGAAACGAACATTAATATGAAACAATCTTCCCTCCTGGATATTCTCTACACGGATATCCTCAAATAATGCCTTGCGTACCAAGTTTTATCACCGCAATCCACTGCCATACAGCCTGATAAAGAAGATCATCTTCATCATGTTCCAGAATATCGACATTACGGACAGTTATATTCTCAAGAATCTCTCCAGCCTTATCGTCCGGGTTACCGTGTCCTCCAATGTTGATCGGATGAGCAATATCCGCCCAAAGGATTGAATTCTGTAAAGTCACGTTACGACTTCCTCCGTAATAGTTCCAGCGATGGGCATAGATGGCAATACAATCATCACTGTTCCGCATAAAAACATTGTCTATTAATACGTCACTGCAACACATCAGATCTATGCCATCACTCCATCCTTACAACTAAAAGACTTTAAATTATTGATGGTCAACCCTGTAGACTCACCACCAAATACTGTATAGTGATCTGGATTTATAACTGTAATACCGTCAATCCATATATTTTTAGAATGAGTAACTTCTATTCCACGGATCGGATGGTCGAGAATACCACGCCCGACAATGCGTACATTTTCAGCTTTGTCAATCAATAATTTAGCTTTTACAACAGCTCCGGGAGCTAAATAAACAGTAGTATTGGAAGGAATCTGTATCTGTGTGTTCGGCAAATCTTTCGGACGATGGACACCCGGTCCGAAATACATTACTTTGTCACTGCTTTCAGTATAAGTTTCTGTTTCCAAAGGATTAGCAAACAAATGAAGATTATGCAAACGATCACCGTTAAACTCAATCGACAGGCATTGAGGTCTAGTGAGTGTAAAAAAGATAGCATTGTGGTTTACCGTATGTTGTATACCTATTGCTAACGGACGGATTTTCACATCCTGAATGGTGCCATTGTTCTTTTTCACCATCACTTCTACGGGACTGCCTATATCAAACTGTACCATTGAAGCAGATTGTACCCGATCCATATCTACTTGGACTTCATATTCGAATACATCTTTCCATTCACCGCCTGCTTCACGTACTTTGACTGTATAATCATCATTATGTGGCATACCAGTGTTCAATCCTTCCGGATAGGTTACTAATTGGGCATTCCCGAATGTCGAAAATGCAAATAGCTATTGCTAACAAACATTTTCTTTTACCTGATAAAACTCCTACTATATTCATATCACTAAACTATGTTATATTTTAATTATTCTGTTTATTGAAGTTCTTTCTAAAACTATACTTTCTATTCCACCCAGGTTGGCAAACTGGTAACAGAAACTATAGAAAAAATAACCAATGCAAAAAATCTCCTTTATTGTCTATTACGAACAATAAAGGAGATTTACCTAGAACATTCCAGTTTTTTCTGTCTTCTTATTTTTTACTTTTTACATACGGTTCTGCATATTGAGTCGGCAGTGCTCTCGATATGTCTTTGAAACATTTAGTAAAACTAGTATACAATACACCTTCCTATTCTTTATTATAGCTTTATTCGAACGGAACTGCCAAGTACTAGAATATGAATTGAAAACGTCCCTGTACTACACTAAAGTTTGTGCTTTCGATCTCTTTGATATGCGAGCCGGGGATGAAGTAGCTATAATTCAATTTGACAGCAATGTGTTTATTGATATAGTAATTCAATCCGAAGGAGAGGTCTTTCTGTGTTCCGCCTTTTATTCCGGCATCATTCAGAGAGAGATAATTGAAACGGGCACATAGTTCAAGTGCTTTTCCTTCCGGTCTTCCGGGACAGGCTACTTCTTCGTCATACAGATAATTCTGTCCCAACAATAGCCAGGAACATTGCAGATAAGCTCCTTGTGCCGTATAGTTCTCAAAACCCTTTTCCCGTTTTACATGGGCGCGGATGTATTCACCCTGAAGAAAGAATTTATGATAGTAAATTAGCAGTTCGGTTCCTATTTTAAATTGGGATGCTGCATGATCTACATCTGCTTGTATTAATGTACGATTATCAATCGTGCTCACGCCCGGAGATTTATAAGTAAACGTATTCCTGTTCTCATCTTCGGGAAGCGTGCCGTCCGGTGTACGATGGATAGCTGCTAATCCTATATGTATCAGTTTCGCTTGCTCATAAAGTGGACGGTAAACCAAACGTCCGTCAATGGCATATCCTTGCGATGCGTTTTTCAGGTTGCTCAAATCATTATCGGTAAAGAATCCGCCACACAGATAGTAATATTGGGTACGATAGGAATAGGCTACTCCCATACGTCGGCTATTTGTCAATGCCAGCACAGCTCCCGGAGATTGGTTGAAGCGAAGATCAAATGTACTACAAATCATATCGAGACTGAATGGCTCATAGAATTGTCCTATCTGAATGGAACTATTCTTATAGGAATAGGTGGCAAAAGCATCTTTGATGGCTACTTTGTTTCCGGCATATCCCATTTCCAGTTTCATTCCCCAGTTCTGATAGGTAGCTTTTACACCGATGCGAAGGTCATTAAATTCCGTGCCGTTGCCAAAGTTATTCGGATTCTTCAGATACACTCCTCCATCCATTAATAGACGCCCGGTGATTTTATATTGTATGCCATCGGGCAGATTCTGTGCCGTTATCCGGGAAGTCGTTAGTATTAGAGATAGAAGGAAGGAGAATTTCAAATATAGTCCTATTATTTTCATCGTCCACCTTTTATCAAATTTGTGAAAAAGTAGTTGGCTCCATACCTTCTCCCGTAAATTTTATCCCGTTGCTCATTTCGGCTTCTTTCGCTTTCTTCAGCTGTTTCTCTTTTTTATAGCGCTGTATCAGGTAAATCATGGAGCAGGTGAAAGCAACCGTACAGATCAGTCCTACGTAACCGGATAATATATTATAAAATTCCAACCAGTTTATGTCTACATGGGCAAATTCTTTGAACATCAAGACAAGTACAGTTCCCGTATATCCGATAAAATCAATGGTCACAATGAAGAAACCGACATTTCCTTTTATCTTGAAACAAGCGATGAAGCGGTCGAAAAAAAATGCTTTGAAAACAGAGGTAGGCAATATACAGACAGAGACTTTGGACAAACAGCCAGGTGATTGCATCCAATTGCAGAGAATCATAATTGAAAGATATAAAACTCATGGTGGCTGTCCCAAGTACGACCAATCCCAGCAGGGCAACCAAAACTTTTATGTTACTTTTCACAAAGACCATCGCTCCGAATAACGCCAGAATTATTAATGTAACGACTGTATCTACCTGCGCAAACATCCATGAGGACTGTCCGTTCATATCAATAATCTTCACCAGGAAATCTTCCTTAATATCTCTAAGCACTACCAACATTAGGTTAGCTACAAACAATAATACAAGAAATGGCATAAAGTCGATGAACAGTTCTTTCCGTTGCTTGCCATTCAGAGTTACACGACTACTCTTTGTTCTATATCTTGTGCCGTAGGTTGTGGCAAACGGGTTAAGCTATATCCCAAAAGAGCCAATAAAGGAAGTGCAAAAGCACCGATAAGTGCCGGCATCCAAAATTCGCTGACGTTCAATGTATTCATAACGAACAATCCGATGGATTTTGCCGTTCCCGAACTGATAACAATACTGATTCCTAAAAGACTGGCCAAAATATCCGTAGTGCGGCGACCTTCGATAAAACTGAAAATAACTCCCCACATACAGCCCAATGACAATCCATTGAAGAACATGGCAAACATATTATAAGGAGTGGGAAGTGCTCCGAACGCAACCAATGACAATTCCGCTACGGCAATGGAAACGAGTATAAACTTCAGGCGATTCTCTCTCTTCAATTCGGAAATCAACTTGATACCTATAAACTTGGCTATCAGATAACCTGCTATCTGAATGATAGTAACCAGTACTTTATAATCAAAGCCGAATGCTTCTATCCCGTCAAAAGTAGCAGCTGTGAAAGGTTTGCGCAATGTATAAACCAGTGAGTAAGAAAGAAGGGCTGCTCCACCTGCCCATAGAATAAAGAGGAAATCGGCTAATCTTCTGTTTGAACTTTGTTTCGATATTGCTTCAGTAATCGTTTTCATACGTTTTCGTTTTAATTTCATGGAGCAAAAGTAGAGGAGAATAGCAAGGGAGAAAATGAATTCTAAAGATTCATTTTATTCATTATCAGGTAGAAATGGAAGTAATATTAATGTAACGTTTATGTAACCGTAATTTCTTGGAAATGGAATACAAAAAGGGTTGCACAATCACTAATCCGGTATTGCGCAACCCTTTTTATTCGATTTCTTATTTTTCTTCTTATTGGAAAGTAGCATCTTGAATCTGTACAATAATCCACCTACCATGGAGCTACGCGGTCAGGTCTTCCCTGTTCGGAGCCATCGTATGTATCGGTACGGATACCGACTTTAGGTTCGGCATACAGATACAAAGAAGAAGCCACTTTCAGCTTTACCTGCACACCGGCATCCAGTCCCGGCACTGCTCGGAACTTACCGTAACGGCGTACCAGTCCGGCCGTAACTCCCACAAAAGGAACAACATCTATCACATGGTCGGGGCTGTATCCTTTTGCCAATGTGGCCAGACTCATCATATAATCCATACCCAAACCGGCATAATGAAGATTCATCTTCGACGACGTTTTGGCCTTGTACATAATTGTTCCATTTACCCGCCATGCAGATAACGGAGTGTACCATTTACCTATGCTTCCTTTTGCTTCTACACCTGCATTCTTCACCAAATCTTTGTTGGCTACGAGCAAGCTACCCAATCCAAGTGCACCGGAGATGAAGTAACGCTTGTCATCCTGACCAAACACGCTGCGATTGGCTGCTTTTGAATAAGGAACAAAGCGATAGTGGAAACCTGCATTGACTCCTACCATTACGTCTTTCTGCATAAAGCCCAGATTACCTTCAATGAATTTATCTCCATACAAGCGAATCTGCGGTTCAATGTACAAACCGAGAAAATCATTCACATGCCATAATCCCTGTATGCCTGCATTAATACCCGGTTGGAACTTATGGTCTGATTTGGAAGTATAAGCAAGGTTGACACCTACCGAACCTATTAAATCAAAGATACGATCGGGATTATATCCACTCATGGTAGACGTTATGTTCCACAAGTAATCAAGACCACCACTGACGCTGGCATGTCTAAGTTTGCCCGCTTTAACACTTCCCGGAACTACATAGTTCGTAAAGAATCCACCCGTACCCACCAGGCGCAAACCGGAATAAGGGCTCAACCACTTACCGATAGAGACAGAAGCCTGCGGACCTAAAGAACCAAGGTTTTCAAGATTCGTCTTATTCAGGAACATTTGCACACCGATTCCCGAAGTCATAAACAGATTGTCTGCGATGTGATTGCTTGAGAATCCGTTCTTCGGACGTGCCGCACGGTCAATCGTATGATAAGTCAAACCAAAATTCAACTCTCCGAGCTGATCCGTATTGCCACCTACTCCGCGACCTCCTGCATATCTCTTATTATACACATTGAGGCGAGGTTCTATAAATAAATCCACAGAACGGTTGATACGGAAACTTCCTTGCACACCGACTCCTATTCCCGGAGCATACTTGGCGGTTTTATCCACTCCTTTCGTACCTGCCAGGTTAACTCCGGCAATACCGATCAGACTAAATATTCTGTCTTCATCATATCCCCAAAGAACATTATTGATATTCAACAGATAGTCCGCATGCAGATCGACATGTTTAAAGTAGCCGCTTGCACTGCCCGAAGGGGTGTCTGAAAGTCCAACCGTCCCGGACAAACGCAGACCGGAAGAAGGACTGAACCATTTACCGATTCCGGCAGAGAACTGGGGACCTAATCCTTTAATCGTATTCTTGATTCCCGGAACTTTCAGTGTACTGATACCACCGGATAAAGAGATAAACATATGATTCAGGAAGGAACTTTTATCGAAATCATCGAAATGAATCTTAGTTCCCATCGGAGCAGCAGGCATATAGGTCAGACCTACCAGAACCGAACCAGCCATTTTATAGTTTCTCCAACTTTCCGTATACGCAAAACCGTCATTATACCATCCGATCCGCGGTTCTACAAACAAATCCAATGTAGAAGAAAGACGTACATTTCCCTGTAAACCGAGATGAGCGCCGTAATAAAGCTGACCACCGCCTTTCAAATCCGGATACTTTTCGGAACGATCGCTATTGTCGCCCACCTTAGAATAACCGGCTTCTATACCTGCAATCCCTACTAACTCAAAACAACGGTTTGCATTGTATCCGTATGCCAGGGAGGACATATTCAACAGATAGTCCAGGCTGCCGCCACCCATTTTTATTTTAGAATCGTAGATACTCGACGGCAGATAACCTAAATTCACCCCTATCCGAAGTCCATGAACCGGAGTAATCCACTTTCCCATAAAGAGATGGGCGGTCATTCCCATTCCATCCTGACTATCTCCACTTGTTAACAAGCTGTATGGCCCTATTCCGGCAGAGAAAAAGAGATGTTCATTGAATTTATTGCTCTCGAACTTTTCATTTGCAGGCCGTTTCTGTAACATATATTGCAATGCACCATAATCCTGTGCCTGTAAGGTAACAGCAAGCATCAGGAAGATTGCCACTGCTACATATTTATTGTTGATTCTGAAGATATTCATCGTTTACTCTTGTTGTATATATCATTATTTAATTTTCTGCTCTTCCGGCAGCAAGTCAATAATATCACCGTCCACCTTCGCTACTTCCAATAAGGAAGGATCAAGTTCAAGGGCCTTCTCAATGCTCATAATCGCATCACCTATTTTCTCCAGGCGGTTGGCGGCAATCGCTTTTATATAATATTCGCGGGCGGTCTCTACATCCATGGTAGAAATCTTATCCCATGCTTCCTGATTCTTCTTCATTGCCAGCAGCATCACCATCTCATTGAAAGGCTGGTAGCCGCCACCTTTTCGAAAGCATCATTATAATAACCGGCCAATGCCTGAACAATGGCCTGCAAATCTTCAGAAACCGCTTCTTCGGGAACCAAGGTCAAGACTGAATCTGCTTTTGTATATTTCCCTTCATGCAGCAAGGCAATAGCCTGATTGGACAATAACTCCGCCGGTGCCGATTTACTGACAAACGGTTCGAGAATACGTGAATCCGGAGTATCTTTCTGTATCGTTGCCACTGCCAGTTCATTGGCTGCATACGTAAAGTTATCATAAAGTTCAAGAGCTTCCCTGCAATACTTTTCCCTTTCGTCGGGAGTTTTTGCTGTCGTAATCATACGGTAATATTCGAAACGGGTCAGTTGCTTCGGATTCTTTCTGTAAAGTTCTCTAATCTCGTCGTCCGTCAAAGAACGGAAGATTGAATAACCATAGGTATATTGCACCTTTCTCAATTTAGGCAGATAAGTAGCCGCAAGTTCCTTGTAGAAAGGTTTCGATTTCAAGACCCCATTCAACCGGTAAGGAGTAGCTGCATATTGTTTGATTAAGTCCTCTACTTCTTTAGCCAGTTCCGGCTTGGAGTTTTTTTTCAGCAATTCAGCTACCTCCTTCCAGGAGGCAACCGATGCATCCGATTTCACCTCCAACAGTTTACGTGTTTCCGGGTCCAGTTGTGCCAGTATACGTTCCAGGGCCTTATCCGTACGCAATTTTGCCAGACGAAGATTCGTCGCGTAAGAACCGTCCGGCGAAGCCACCCCCGTAATATGAAAACTCTTCAAAGAGGCATCCGGGTTCGTCTCAATAGCACGTAATTCCTGATTCAACCGGTTCAGTTCCACCTGATTCTGTGGATTCTTATCATCCAGGTCGGCTTTACCTACCAGGAAGGTTAAGTTTACCTCACCTTTCGTATCCCGCAACTGCATCACGGGTTTCGGAAGGTATTTCTCGTCCGTCAGGCTGAAAGCGGAGAATTTATACTCCAAGAAGCGAAGCGGGTTGACCGTTCCGCGTGCAATGGAGAAAGAGTCACGATAAATGATATTCCGGTAATTTTCCATCGCCAGATGCACATCTGCACGGTAGTCATGTTGCAGATATTCTATATAGATAGAATCATGGTAAGCAATAATATCCCCCTTGCGTGAAGAAGTAGTTTTCACACGGATGTAATCGTGCAAAGGATCTTTATCCATATCATAATCGTACATTCGATTTTGCGTTGTATTATAAGTATCCCCGTCGAATACAACAGGACGCATCAACAGACGCTTTTTCAGTGTCACATCATAAATGGAAGGCTGCAATACCAAGCGACGATGTGAGTTAAACATCTCCTTAGGCACCGGGACACGGGTTTTCAGATGGAAATAATTGCCTTTGATTTCGATGTCCGTAGGTTCCGGAATCACTTTGTCCTTCACTTTGGAAGTAATCGTTACTTCGTCCAGTTCGATGACGGCATCTTTCAATACTACATTCAGAATCTGCTTTCCTGCCACCTTCACTGTTTTGTCTTCATAACCGACACATGTAAACTTCAACGAGCCGTTTTTCTCAACCAAGACACTGTAACGACCATCCTCGTCGGACATTTCTATACGTTCGTCATTGACCGGATTCAACACATTTACATTCGGAACACTTTTTCCTGCGGGTTTGTGATATGCCCCTGCACGCGGATCCGTTGGGCGGATACATTCATACCGACGAACATCATCGCCACGAGAAGTATACCTGTTAATCTATCACGTTTCAAATTGATTTTCATTCTCTTTTCTGACTAGCTAATGTTCGTTATCGAATAATATAAACAAAGGATACCCCCAGTTTGACAGGTGCAATGGTGGTCTTACTATCGTTGACCGCACCCGGTTTCGGAGTACCCTTATCATACTTAAACTGACGGTAGCGCAACACACCTACTCCGGCAGTTGCCTCGATGTTCCAATGATCGCCCAGCACCCATGCGTATCCATAGGTCAAACCGGCGGCGTATGCATCGCCTTTGTGATGCACATCTTTTACCATCATATCAAAATTATTCACGAAAGCGGTGATTCCAAGAAAATGACTCACCATCGGACGATTTAGCCAGTAACGAACTTCAGGCTGAAAATGCGTGAAAGTCGTTTTAAAGTTGTCTGTACTGATTGGGTTCGCAGCAATCCCCATGTTTAAGGAGACATGACTACCCAATACAAATTCTGCTTCTACATTCGGACTGGCGGTCAGCCAACCCAATGCATTTGTCTTTACAGCCACCCGTTGTGCGTGCACATGTACACCACAACATAATAACAGAAATGATAACGCAGCTATTACCCTGCGACCATTTCTCATCACATATACCATCATTTATTTCCCACTAAATATTTCCCACTAAATATTTACCCACAAAAAAAGGGCTTACTGTCCATTTTATATACTACTTGGACAGAAAGCCACAAAATTAGAAAAAATATAGTATTAAAAACGTTTAAACACGCTTTTTTTGTTTTTTATTGCAACAATTTCCATCTTAGGCCATAATATACCATACTACGGATAAGATATACAATTTTTCTTTATTACCAATGAAACATCAGATACGCAACAACATAGGCTCCGACGAAGCATCGGATTTTATTCTTCTTATTCGCCGATAACAACCGTACAGGGAGCAGAAGAAATAATATACCATTTCCCTTCTTTCTTTTCGAGCAATACATTAGCGGCATTGTCGGTCTGAATCATTACCCGGGTGCAACCAATTGGGTTCCATTCCCTAAAAACAACGTCCGGTTTCCTGCATATTCATTGCTGATAACAGCATAATCCGCTTTCACTTTCATTCCTTGATAAGTAGCGGTTTGTGCAGCATCAGATAGAGAGAAGATATGATCTATACGTCCGTTTTTGCTTTTCACACAGATTCCGGCAAAATCTTCCAAACCTGCTCCTTCTGCATCAAAATAAGAAACAGACTGAATAGCAGACGGTTCCTTTTTCGTACTCGGTTCATATATCGAGACAAAAGGACGATTCCAAGCTTCTCCATGCTGACGGGCAACAAATGTCAGCGTCGGCTGCTCCTTTATATTATAGGGCATATTCGGTGTACGGCTTAGCCCTTCGGTCATTGGCGCCAAAGCGTAAAGACTTCACGATCCGGTTCGCCTTTCATCCAAAGATTCATGTATATATCATCGCCGTCCTTATCTTTCATATCTATGGTGAAGTTGCCTTGACATCCTTATTGGTCGCAGCCACTTTCTTATCATATAAATAGGAATAAGCGTAAAGATGTGCGCCTGCAAAGGCGAGTTCTTCCGTAGGCTGGAGATTCAGGTCGCTGCCATCTGCTGTCGTCAATGTCAAAGTCTGCCCAAGGTTGTGATAAAAATAATCGTGCATCTTATCGCCTCCTTTCTCTTTCCGGCTGCGGAATACATCGACATAATACCCCGTCTCCGCCCCAGTAGTGACAATACTCATCATACGGGTCTGATCCGCCCTGCTTTCCGGTTCACGAAAATAAAGGTTACTGTAAGTAACGGACGTAAATGCTTTGCCCGGTTCCGCTGATGCCGGGAAACAGGAAAGCAAATCAAAAGAATGGTTACTTTTCATCACCGGATAGCTCGATATTCCATCCACACAAACTGTATTATGACTGGGGAATTGAGAATAATATTCCGCATAATCCAGTCCGCTATACAGGAAAAGCCCGATACCTGCATCCGGACCCAATACGTATCCTTTTCCGTAAGTTCCATCGAAATGCCGTTAGCGTGCATGTGATCCCTTCACTGCCATTCAACGAAATCATCAAACTGTTGCGCGGATGCATACCGTTACGCTGTACCAGCCATGACACATTGGGAGCATAAAACAAAGGAGAAACATAATCTTCTATCTTTCCCGGCTGCACTTTGGGATTTAGCGTCAGCGGTTTATCTTCAAAGAAAGAATTGACAGATACACGCACATTCTTCTTTTCTGTTTTATCATTTCCCAAATCCGGGTTCAGGCATTTCAATAAAGCCGTGAAATAGTTTTCCTGTTCTTTCTTCCGTTCGCCTGTGCATTCTGTATCATACGGATAAAGAAGTTCGTACTCAAATATCCCGGATGCGTATCTCCAAAGCCACAAATCATACGGTTGGGAAACAGATATTAAGGAGTGGTTGCTACCGCTTTCGACAATACAGGCACTGCTTTCACCAAATCATATTGCAGATTCGTATCAAACTGATTCACGAAATTGGCATAATCATTGATTACCACACTGCTATATCCCGGACATTCTGCCCAAATTCCCGTATTTATATCGAAACCATAATCCGCCAATCGCGTCAGACTCCACTGGCGGATGCTGGAACGGTTCATCACATAGTCGATATAATATTCACGTCCTTTTCCGTCGGCATATTCTTTATTGTCTTCCAATACCAATCCGACATTCATAACAAACCGTGCCTGTAGCAAATTCCAGTTGTTATGAGGTACACCGTTCGCAATGATATTATCCGCCCATTTCTTAAAAGCCCCGGCGTAGATTTCCATTTTATCCGGGTAATTGGCCTTTAGATAATTATATAGAAAATCGTATAAAGGTACAGCGATATGGAGTGCGTCTTCATGGATGACTTCGAAAGAAGTCAATCCTACCAATGTTTGCTGATGGCCGTGATTCAGGTCGATGGGCACGTTTCTATAATAAATACCTGTCATATATGTATCAAAGACCCCTGCGGCAAGTTTAGCGAATTTCTCTTCATCCGTCATCCAATAAAGGAAAGCGGCATCACGGGCAATTCCCAGGATTTCGCAGTTCAGGCTTTCAATATTCCGGCCTGTTTTGGATGGGTGTACACTCTCCATAGGACGGTCGGGAAGTGCATTATTGCAGAAAGTGACATTCCCATCCTCATCATCATAAGGAACGACATCCGCCAATTTGGGACGGCCGTGGGTAGCAGCTGTGCCACGGGTTCCTGTGTAACGCACAGTGGGATAAGGAGCTTTTTCACCACCTGCATGGTCGAACGTTTCACCTTTCACATATACTTCCGTGGCATGAGACTTCCAGTACATTGCCAAACGAGACAGCAACCACGCCGGTTGAGCATCCGTCAGGTTCGTATATACTTCCGTCCGTTCCTTCAATTTATTGAAACATCTTTCGCCCATTCTTCTTTTTTAATCAGCTTCCATGTTTCCTGCTTTCCCGCCGGAGTAGTCAGTACCCGCGGATGTGTCTGCGGCATCTTTTCCGGCAAAGGAATCTCTTGTCCGGATGCGCTGTTCAGAAAGGATAGAAAACATAGTCCAAGTAAAATTCGTCTCATACTTCAATTTTCTTTTTTTAGGTTTGATACCTATTAAATACGAAGATAGAGATTTATTTACCTAAATCCTCCGTCAAAGAACAATTTTATTTGTACGAGACTACGCTGTTATTTCAAACAAAGAATTATATTTGCAAAAAACCGACTAACAATTCTGATACTTATGAAAATTTTATCTATCCATGATTTGGCAACAATCAGGAAGAGAGCAGAGCACAATCTTTCATTGCGCGAAGAAAGTAATGAAAGGTGACTGAAAAGTGTTACGGACTGGCATCCGGTGCGCGACATCTTCAGATTCTGATCTGCGGTGGTACAGGCTGTAAGGCATCTTCCAGCCAGGTATTACAGACAATCTTCTAAAAGCCATCCAAAAGAACGAAATCAACCGACAAAGTAGAAGTCATCACCGTAGGCTGTTTCGGCTTCTGTGAAAAAGGTCCTATCGTGAAAATTATCCCCGATAATACCTTTTACACCCAAGTCACTCCCGAAGATGCGGAAGAAATCATCAACGAGCATATCATCGGAGGACGAAGAATCGAACGGTTGCTGTATGTAGATCCCAAAACGGAACATACCGTCAGCGACTCCAAGCACATGGATTTCTACCGGAAACAACTCCGCATCGCATTGCGTAACTGTGGTTTTATCGATCCCGAAAATATTGAAGAGTATATCGCCCGTGAAGGATACTTTGCATTGGCCGATTGCCTGCTTAACAAACAGCCGACGGACGTTATTGATATTATCAAACGTTCGGGACTTCGCGGACGTGGCGGTGGCGGTTTCCCAACGGGACTGAAATGGGAATTTGCCAACAAACAACAGTCAGATGTCAAATACGTGGTTTGTAACGCCGACGAAGGAGATCCCGGTGCATTCATGGACCGTTCCATTATGGAGGGCGATCCACATTCGATTGTAGAAGCGATGTGTGTCTGCGGTTATTCCATCGGGTCCACCAAAGGATTAGTATATATCCGTGCCGAATATCCGTTAGCTATCAACCGACTGAAAACAGCTATCAATCAGGCACGCGAATACGGATTACTGGGGGATCATATCTTAGGAACAGATTTCAGTTTCGACATAGAAATACGTTACGGAGCCGGAGCTTTTGTATGCGGAGAAGAAACTGCCCTTATTCATTCGATGGAAGGAAAACGGGGAGAGCCGACTCTGAAACCTCCCTTCCCTGCCGAATCCGGTTATCTGGGAAAACCAACCAATGTAAATAATGTGGAAACACTTGCCAATATTCCCATTATTCTAACCAAAGGAGCCGACTGGTTTGCAACGATTGGCACAGAACGTTCCAAAGGAACCAAAGTGTTTGCTCTTGCCGGAAAGATTAATAATGTCGGACTGATCGAAGTGCCGATGGGAACTACTCTTCGGGAAGTAATCTACGAAATCGGAGGAGGCATCAAAGGCGGAAAGAAGTTCAAAGCTGTACAAACAGGAGGACCGTCAGGCGGCTGTCTGACAGAAAAACATCTGGACACTCCCATTGACTTTGACAACCTTCTCTCGGCCGGTTCCATGATGGGTTCAGGAGGGATGATTGTCATGGATGAGGACGACTGCATGGTATCCGTAGCCCGCTTTTATCTGGATTTTACAGTGGAAGAGTCCTGCGGGAAATGCACACCTTGCCGCATTGGAAACAAACGTCTGTTGGAACTACTGAACAAGATTACAGAAGGAAAAGGCACAGAAAAAGACCTGGACACACTTGCCACTTTGGGACAAGTCATCAAAGATACGGCCCTCTGCGGACTGGGACAAACCTCTCCGAATCCCGTTTTATCCACATTGGATACTTCTACGATGAATATATGGAACACGTACGGGATAAGACTTGTCGCTCTAAGCAATGTAAATCACTATTAACATATACCATCAGTCCGGAACGTTGCATTGGTTGTCATCTATGCGCCAAAAACTGTCCGGCGGATGCTATCAGCGGGCTGGTGCGTAAGCCACATGTCATTGCTCCCGATAAATGTATCAAATGCGGCATGTGTATGGCACGCTGCAAATTCAATGCTATTCTTGTCTGCTAAAATCTTATTTACTATGGAAGAAAAACAAATTACTCTCCAGATAGACGGTCATTTCATCACTGTGCCCGAGGGAAGCACTATTCTTGAAGCCGCTATCAAAATCGGTATCAATATACCTACGCTGTGTCATATCGACCTGAAAGGAACCTGTATAAAAAATAATCCGGCTTCCTGCCGTATTTGTGTGGTTGAAGTGATGGGACGGCGCAATCTGGCTCCTGCCTGCGCTACCCGTTGCACAGAAGGAATGGTAGTAAAAACCAGTACCCTGCGCGTAATGAACGCTCGCAAAGTGGTGGCTGAACTGATCCTTTCGGATCACCCCAATGACTGCCTCACTTGCCCTAAATGCGGCAACTGCGAGCTCCAAACGTTAGCACTGCGTTTCAACATTCGCGAAATGCCTTTCAATGGCGGTGAGCTGTCCCCCCGCAAACGGGAAATTACCGCTTCTATCGTCCGTAATATGGATAAATGCATTTTCTGTCGCCGTTGTGAAAGTGTTTGCAATGATGTACAGACGGTCGGAGCATTGGGTGCCATCCGTCGCGGATTCAATACAACCATCGCTCCTGCCTTTGACCGAATGATGACGGAAAGTGAATGTACTTACTGCGGTCAGTGCGTGGCTGTCTGTCCCGTAGGCGCATTAACAGAACGTGACTACACCAACCGTCTGCTCGACGATCTGGCTAATCCGGACAAAGTAGTGATTGTGCAGACCGCACCTGCCGTACGGGCGGCCCTAGGTGAAGAATTCGGATTTCCTCCCGGCACTCTGGTAACCGGGAAAATGGTGTATGCACTTCGCGAACTGGGATTCGACTATGTATTCGATACTGATTTTGCAGCCGACCTTACCATTATGGAAGAGGGTTCTGAAATTCTGAACCGCCTGACACGTTATCTCAACGGAGATAAATCCGTACGATTACCTATCCTGACTTCCTGCTGTCCGGCATGGGTCAACTTCTTCGAACATCATTTCCCGGACATGCTGGACATTCCGTCCACCGCCCGCTCCCCACAACAGATGTTCGGTTCCATTGCCAAATCCTATTGGGCGGAGAAAATGGGCATACCCAGAGAAAAACTGGTTGTCGTATCTATCATGCCTTGTCTGGCTAAAAAGTACGAATGTGCACGTGATGAATTCAAAGTGAACGGTATCCCCGATGTGGATTATTCTATCTCTACCCGTGAACTGGCACGACTAATTAAACGTGCCAATATCGGTTCCCTCTCGTACTGGACAGCCCATTCGACAACCCGATGGGTGAATCGACAGGTGCCGGTGTCATTTTCGGAACAACAGGTGGTGTAATGGAAGCCGCCCTCCGTTCTGTCTATGAAATCTATACCGGAGAACCTTTGAAAAATGTAAATTTCGAACAGGTACGCGGACTAAATGGCGTCCGTCGTGCTACCATTAACCTAAACGGATTTGAATTAAAAGTAGGCATCGCACACGGACTAGGCAACGCTCGTCATCTACTGGAAGATATACGGAACGGACATAACGAATATCATGTAATCGAAATTATGGCTTGCCCCGGAGGCTGTATCGGTGGCGGCGGGCAGCCTTTGCATCACGGCAACTCGGAAATACTCTATGCACGCGCCAACGCACTTTACCGTGAAGACGCCAACAAACCTTTGCGCAAATCGCACGAGAATCCGTATATCAAGACATTATACGAGGATTATCTCGGCAAACCGCTAGGTGAGAAATCGGAAACTCTCCTGCATACGCATTATTTCAACAAAGCGATTGATTAACTTTTAAATGAAGAGTATTATGTCAGATATCAAACTAGCCTGTGACATGGCAGAGCAAATCAAAACGATCTGCGACAAGCATGGAAACAAACCGGGCGAACTTATCAATATTTTGCATGAGGCACAGCATTTGCAAGGGTATCTACCCGAGGAAACGCAACGGATTATCGCTTCCAAACTTGGAATTCCCGTATCGAAAGTGTATGGTGTCGTCACTTTCTATACTTTCTTTACCATGACTCCCAAAGGAAAACATCCCATCTCTGTTTGCATGGGTACAGCTTGTTATGTACGTGGTTCAGAAAAACTGCTGGAAGAGTTCAAACGTGTATTAGGTATCGAAGTCGGTGACACTACCCCGGACGGAAAGTTCTCATTAGACTGTCTGCGTTGTGTAGGCGCCTGCGGACTGGCTCCGGTAGTGATGATCGGCGAGAAGGTATATGGTCGATTACAACCGGTAGATGTAAAGAAGATTATTGAAGAATTGGAATAACCGAATTCCCGAAAACAATATAAAACAAACGGCTGCCTTGATAAGTCAAAACAGCCGTTCATTAATATTAAAATGTAAAAAAATGATGCGGAGAGAACGAGATTCGAACTCGTGATACCTTTAGGGGTATACACGCTTTCCAGGCGTGCCTCTTCAACCACTCGAGCACCTCTCCTTACAATTACCAACTAGAGAAAAAACTCTCCATAAAAACAGAAAGCAGCAAAAAGCTGCTTTCTAGCGGAGAGACAGGGATTCGAACCCCGGGTACCTCGCAGTACAACGGTTTTCAAGACCGCCGCAATCGACCACTCTGCCACCTCTCCAAAACTTCTTTATCAGAAGTGCTTTTCGTTAAAAGTGGTGCAAAGGTACGAATATATTTTAAACTTACAAGAGTTTTCACAAAAAAAAATCACGAACATCATTTCCAAAGAATAGCAATATCTAGGTATTTTATGTTGAAAAGCATAAAATAGAGCATATTTATGCTGATTATATGAAAAAAACGTTGTAACTTTGTGCGCTCTAAAGAAAAGGATAACTACAACCTCTAATTTTATCATTTATGGAATTAAATAAGATCTTTAAAGACGGTCTTTGGAGCACAGAAATCAACGTAAGAGATTTCGTTAGTCACAACATCACTCCGTATTATGGAGATGCTTCTTTCCTCGAAGGACCTACCGAACGCACAAAAGCTGTATGGAACCGCTGCCTCGAAGCACTGGCAGAAGAAAGAGCCAATAACGGAGTACGCTCACTGGATAATGTCACCGTCTCAACCATCACTTCTCATAAAGCCGGATATATCGACAAAGAAAACGAACTGATCGTCGGTCTGCAAACAGACGAACTTCTGAAACGTGCAATCAAACCTTTCGGAGGTATCAACGTGGTGAGCAAAGCCTGCCATGAAAACGGCGTGGAAGTGGACGACCGTGTAAAGATATATTCACTCACTACCGCAAGACGCACAATGACGGAGTATTTGACGTATATACCGAAGAAATCCGTTCGTTCCGTTCTCTGGGATTCCTCACCGGACTTCCTGACAACTATGCCCGCGGACGTATCATCGGCGACTACCGCCGTATGGCTCTCTATGGTATCGACCGACTGATTGAGGCAAAAAAAGAAGATTTGCGTAACCTTACCGGTCCGATGACCGAAGCCCGCATCCGCCTGCGCGAAGAAGTGGCAGAGCAAATCAAGGCATTGAAGGACATGAAGGTAATGGGCGAATACTACGGACTCGACTTGAGCCGTCCTGCCTACACCGCACAAGAAGCAGTACAATGGGTGTACATGGCTTACCTTGCTGCCGTAAAAGAACAAGACGGTGCTGCCATGTCACTGGGTAACGTCTCTTCGTTCCTCGACATTTATATGGAATATGAATTGAGCAAAGGAACCATCACAGAATCTTTCGCACAAGAGCTGATCGACCAGTTTGTCATCAAACTGCGTATGGTGCGCCACCTGCGTATGCAATCTTACAACGACATCTTTGCCGGTGACCCGACATGGGTAACCGAATCTCTGGGCGGACGCCTCAACGACGGACGCACCAAGGTGACAAAGACTTCTTTCCGCTTCCTGCAAACACTCTACAACCTCGGCCCTTCACCGGAACCGAACCTGACTGTATTGTGGAGCCCGGAACTTCCGGAAGGATTCAAAGAATTCTGCGCAAAAGTATCTATCGACACTTCTTCCATCCAATATGAAAACGACGACCTGATGCGTGAAGTACGCCAGTCTGACGACTACGGAATCGCGTGCTGCGTATCTTATCAGGAAATCGGAAAACAAATCCAGTTCTTCGGCGCACGTTGCAACCTGGCTAAAGCCTGCTGCTTGCATCAACGGCGGACGTTGCGAAAACACCGGTACGGTAATGGTGAAAAATATCCCCGTACTAACCAGCGACACACTGAACTTCGAAGAGGTAATGAGCAACTACAAGAAGGTATTGACAGAAATCGCCCGTGTTTACAACGAAGCATGAACATCATCCATTATATGCATGATAAGTATTACTACGAAAAAGCCCAAATGGCTCTTGTAGATACCAACCCGCGCATCAACCTTGCTTACGGTGTAGCCGGACTTTCTATCGCCCTCGATTCACTGTCGGCCATCAAATATGCCAAAGTGACTGCACGCCGCAACGACATCGGTCTGACAGAAGGTTTCGATATTCAAGGCGAATTCCCTTGCTTCGGTAATGACAACGACAAGGTAGACCACCTGGGTGTTGACCTGGTCTATTTCTTCAGCGAAGAATTGAAGAAACTTCCGGTTTACAAGAATGCCCGTCCTACTCTGTCTTTGCTCACCATCACTTCCAACGTGATGTATGGCAAGAAGACAGGTGCTACTCCCGACGGCCGCGCCAAAGGTGTCGCTTTTGCTCCGGGAGCCAACCCGATGCACGGACGTGACAAGAACGGTGCCATCGCCTCTTTGAGTTCCGTAGCGAAATTACGTTACCGCGACTCACAGGACGGTATCAGCAACACTTTCTCCATCGTCCCCAAATCACTGGGAGCTACTGAAGAGGATCGCGTAGAAAATCTGGTGACAATGATGGATGGCTATTTCACCAAAGGCGCTCACCACCTAAACGTGAACGTACTGAACCGTGAAATGCTTTACGATGCCATGGAACATCCGGAAAAATATCCGCAACTCACCATCCGTGTTTCCGGTTATGCCGTAAACTTCGTGAAGTTGAGCCGCGAACATCAATTGGAAGTTATCAGCCGTAGCTTCCACGAACGTATGTAATCAGATCTACTCAATATGACGATAAACGTACATTCATACGAAAGTATGGGAACATTCGACGGGCCGGGCTTACGGCTCGTCGTTTTTCTTCAAGGATGCAATTTCCGCTGCCTATATTGCGCCAACCCTGACACAATAGCCGGAAAAGGAGGCACACCTACCCCACCGGAAGAAATCGTCCGCATGGCTATGAGCCAACGTCCTTTTTTCGGGAAACGCGGAGGAGTCACTTTCTCCGGAGGAGAACCTACGTTTCAGGCCAAAGCACTAGTCCCTTTAGTGCGTGAACTGAAAGAAAAGGGAATACATGTATGCATAGACAGCAACGGCGGTATCTGGAACGAAGAAGTAGAAGAACTTTTCAAACTGACGGATCTTGTATTGCTGGATATTAAAGAGTTCAATCCGGCACGCCATCAAGCACTGACCGGAAGAAGTAACGAGCAAACCATCCGCACGGCAGCATGGCTGGAAGAAAACGAGAAACCTTTCTGGCTGCGTTATGTATTAGTGCCCGGATACAGCGATTTCGAGGAAGACATCCGCCGTTTAGGAGAAGCTCTGGGAAAATATAAGATGGTGCAACGAGTGGAAATCCTGCCTTATCATACATTAGGCGTACATAAGTATGAAGCGATGGAGCAGGAATACAAGCTGAAAGACGTAAAAGAAAATACCCCCGAACAAACTTGAAAAAGCCGCGGAGGTATTTAAAGAGTATTTCACTACTGTGGTGGTCAATTAACCACCACAGTAATAAATAGGATAAAAATCACCATGTCTCTGCTTTCACCTCGAAACAGGGACACTCTTTGATCCGCTCCCAAGGGTCAACAATTCCATTATAATTAGTATCAGGACTCAAGTCCCGGTGACCGACCACCTTTGCATCCGGATAACGCTGCAACAACTCGCTTACCAGACGATGCATCGCCTCTTTCTGGCGGGAAGTACGCGTATCTGCTGCCTTTCCGTTCTCATCCAGCCCGCCTTCATAACACACCCCTAAACTAATCGCATTAAAACCGCGTGCATGAGCACCCACCGTATCTTCATCCCTCATCGGCTCTATCTGTCCCGACTTGCGAATGTAGTATGATACCCCCAACACGAAAAGCCCCGAAAGCGATGGGCAGTGTCCACATCCTTCGCCGTGAAGTCGCGATCAGCACGGGTAGCAGAGCAGTGAATCACAATCAGACTAATCTTTCTCATCGTCCTTCTCCCTTTCCGTCGTTTTCACATTACACACTTCCTTATGGGTAGCATTGAAGCGCACCTCTCTCACAATTCTGTTCCGCTTTCTTTTTCCGAAGAAAGGCACAAGGAACATAATTACATCCAAAATCTTAGTTACAATTTCTTTCATTTGATCCAATATTAAAGTTATCATGCTGCCGGATCCGGAGCTTCTCCGCTTCCACCACCGTCTGAACCACCACCGGAACCTTTGTCATCGTCTTCTCCTTCATTGCCGCTACCGCCCGTTTGGGCCACCGCACGCGTCGTTACCTGCTGGTAGCTAAGAATCTTCGTGATGTCCGCCAACGTCTTTCCGGGACGGAAAATAATATGAGCAGCCGTAATCAGCGAACTTGAAAACTCCTTGACCGACACAGCTCCTTCACTGTTCAACCCGATCTGCAAACTGCCCAAATCACCCAGCCGGACTATTCTTCCCGCTTTCAACGCACGCTTCGCCTCATAAAGAATACCCGAAATGGCGGCACGCACATCTGTCTCCGTACAGGTAGACCGACTGGTGATTCCTTCGCACAACTCTTCAAAATCCAACTCTCCCGAAGCCTGTGCCTGCGCGTAATACTTTGCCGACTCATCCTTTTTGGCAGGATTCTTGCGCGGCACTACTGAATAAGTTACTGTCATTGCCATAATAAAATAATTTTAAGATTTCACACATTTCGAACGCGTTCCTTATTTGTTAACGACATAAAGATAACACATTTTCCATCCTCCGGATTCCCCAACGAAGTTCCTGATACTCTATGAATAATAATGACGTTATTCTTTTAATAAACCATTAATTTTCAGTAACTTTATAGCATAAACCAAACATCATTCATCATGTATTATCCGGACCAACCGTTTCTTATCCGCACTTATAAAAAGTCGGAACTAGCTCATCTTTACAACCCCAACGTATGCCTCAAAGTAGCCTTACAAATACTACGTCGTTGGATTGTCTACAACCTTCCGCTCCTGCAAGAACTCGAACAAGAAGGCTATCGTGCCCGCAACCGCCTTCTCTCTCCCCGGCAGGTGGCAACGATCATACGCTATTTGGGAGAACCCTAAGAACTTAATCAAAAAAACGAAAAGTTCCATTCTATTATTTTACAAACAAATTTCTTTGCAACCGCAAATTAAAAAGAACAAACCAACATGGATCATTTTACCATCTTTCAAGACTTTTACCGCGTCATAGCCGAAATGACAGAAGAAGAAATCGTATCGGCCATCAGCAACGGCACATACCGGGAAACGGTGGAGGACGTGCGCCGAATCTTCGCGGAACAAGGCGAGAAAGCAGCCAACGAAAAGAAAATAGAACTACCGGAAATCACCTTTTCAGCCAACTACCGGGGAGGACGTTCAAACGCAACTCTCGTCAAGTATCTGGGATACATCGTGGTAGACATCGACCATCAGACACAGGAAGCATTGGCACGCATCCTCGCACTGGCAAAAAAGTGTGCCCACACCCGCATCGCTTTCATCAGCCCCAAAGGAATGGGACTGAAAATCGTGGTACGTGTATGCCGGACAGACGGGACATTGCCCGAAACAATTCAGGAAATTGAAGATTTCCATCATGCCGCTTATCACAAAATCGCTTCCTTTTATGCCCAGCTTTGCGGAGTTGAGGTCGACACTTCCGGACAGGATGTCAGCCGCACTTGCCTGTTCTCTTACGATCCGGATATTTATTTCAATCCCGATGCCACAGCTGTCATCGTGGAACAGCCACCGATGTTCTTCAAGTCTCAAAAGAAGAAAAGGGCATCCGGCAAAAAGAAAAAGACGACAGCACCAGACAACAATCCCCTCACCGAACAAGTAGCACTCAACTACCATTCCTCGCACGCTTCCTTAATGGTGACTCTGAACTATTATCACAATAAATCCGAAAAGTACGTCACCGGCAACCGGAACAACTACCTGCATTGCCTGGCTTGTATGTACAATCGCTACGGCGTCCCCCAGGAAGAGGCAGCAGCTTTTATCAAGAGCCAGTTCACCGATCTTCCCGCGGATGAAATGGACGCACTGATCGGGAGTGCTTACGGACACAACGAGGAATTCGACACCCGCAAGCCGAATAGTACGCAGAAGCGAATGTTACAGATTGAGCAACATATCAAAGAAAATTACGATACACGCTACAACGAAGTGCTTCATATCATGGAATATCGCAGAAGGAAAACGGACACGGAGCAACCGGAACCTTTCCATATTCTCGACGAAATGATGGAAAACAGCATTTGGATGGAGATGAACGAACTGGGCTATTCGTGCACCGTCAAGACGATTCAGAATCTGATCTACTCCGACTTCAGCATCACCTACCATCCTATTCGCGAGTATTTAGACTCGCTGCCTGAATGGGACGGAACGGATTATATCGGTATCCTTGCCAACAGCGTGCATACTAGTCACCTGAAATTTGGGTAGAATGTCTGGAACGTTATCTGGTGGGAATGTGCGCTGCCGCCACACAAGATGATGTGGTGAACCACACTGTTTTGTTGCTTTGCAGCGAAATACAGAACATCGGAAAGACTACGTTTATCAACAACCTGCTGCCGCCCGAATTGCGCGCCTATCTTTCTACCGGTCTTATCAACCCGAGCAACAAGGATGATCTAGCCAAAATAGCGCAGGCAATGCTTATCAATCTGGATGAGTTTGAAGGGATGAGCGGACGGGAACTGAATATCTTCAAGGATTTGGTTACCCGCAAAGTAATCAGCATCCGCCTGCCATACGCGCGGCGTTCGCAAAACTTTCCTCATACGGCTTCTTTTGCCGGCACATGCAATTACCAGGAAGTGCTTCACGACACCACAGGTAATCGCCGTTTTCTCTGCTTTCATGTCGACTCGATGGAGTTTATCAAAATAAACTACGCGCAGTTGTATGCACAAATCAAGTATCTGCTCAACAAGCCGGGGTATCAGTATTGGTTCACCCAGTCGGAAAACTCACGGATTGAAGAAAACAACGAGGATTTCATTTTCCACTCACCGGAAGAAGAACTGGTGTTGACACATATCCGCAAACCGGAACGTTTCGAAAAGGTGCATTATCTGACGGTCACTGAAATTGCGGAATTGATTCGCGAACGGACGGGGTATCAATATTCTCACGGAACCAAAGCCCAACTAGGAAAAGTGATGTCCAAACACGGCTTCGAATTTCATAAGGGAAAAAACGGGAGAAGATACACTGTATTCATTATTGATACAGAACAGGTGAAATCAAACAGGCTATATGAATAAGATTTCATCTCCTTCGCACGCAAAAAGGTGAGGGTTGGTGAGGGTACTTTTGCAACTTTTCATTTTTATATTTCTTATTTCTATTCTTCTATTTTCTTCTAAAAAAAAATACGAATGTTAGAAATTTACCCTCACCTACCCTCACCTTTTCCTTTTTCTTCCTCAAAAACACGGTGGGAAATTTGAAAAAGACAGTTATCTTTTTCAATTTCCACCATGTTTTTTAATCGCTTCTTATAAAGACATCGAAAATTCTATCCTACAACCTAACGCATTCATGATACGATAGAAGGTAGAAACCTTAGGTTCTGTCTGACCACTTTCCACTCTTGAAATATAAGAACGGTCGGAACCGATACGCCGGGCTAACTCTGCTTGAGTGATCTTAGCCTTTTTCCTTGCGTCTTCGATAATTTGCCCGGTGTAGAAGCATACGCTTTTTCTTCTGCTTCCGCACGAGTAACAGTTCCTTCCTTACCAAAACGCTCATCTATTAATGCGCTGACGTTAAAGAATTCCTCATTTGTTTTTGCTTCCATAATACTCCTTTCTCAATATCTTTGCTTTTTCAATTTCTTTCTTTGGAGGTCAATATACGAATTGTTGTTCAACTATACAACAATCTTCTTTTTATTTTATATTATTTTTCCTCAAATTCTCCTGCACGCTTTTTCTTCTCATAAGACACCAGCGTCTCTACACTAAGCGTTTTCCCATTCTTAGGGCTTATCACATCTACAACGCTTGCTAACGCACGAAAAGTCTGTTCGCAATTTGCTACTCCGTCATACGTCAACCTACCCAGATTGATGGCATCGAGCACAACAGAGACATATTGCTTCGGATTTCCCCGATACTCGATGATGACAGGTGTGAGATGCGACATCTCTCGAGTCAGTTGACTGACGATTCTTTTTTTTGGTCGAGCAGATCCATTAATTTTTCACTATGCACATTGATTTGTGCGGTTACTTCACGAAGTTCGTCTTTCAATGAACACAATAATTCATCATTCAATGAATTTTCCATAAAACTTTCTATTTAATTGATTATAAAAAAGCCATTCCAGAAAGATAAGCAATCATTACTTACTTCCCGGAATGGTGTCTAATACCTCGAAAACAAAGACTTATATTCTAACCTAATGTACTCACTTTAATCCATTTCTTTTGATTTTGCATTCCATACCAGCAAAGCAAACAACACCGAAAGCAAAGCAGCACCAATCCAAAACCAATTGATATAGGTGAAGTCATAAACATCTACTCCATTCTGAACAGTCTTTTGCCCTTCTATCAGTATACCGCTCATCACGTCCTGCAATCCGGCACCGATGTAACTGGCAATGCCGACTACTCCCAATGCAGCACCCGAAGCATTACGGGGAGCAATATCCACTGCCATCAAACCACCCAGAAAACAGATCAAAACTCCGATACCTAAACCGAAAAGAACCATTGCCAACACGTCTATCCAAAAATGAGCTCCCGGAACTAAGAGAAACAAACAAAGTGCTATTACATTCATCAACCCAAATACTAAAGCTGGAATATTACGACGTCCACCAAATAACTTATCAGAAATAACACCTGAAAACATAGTACCGATTATACCACAGACCGGACAAATAGAAATGATAAAACTGGCATCCAATGTAGAGTACCCCTTTTGAGCTTCCAAATAAAAAACGCCCCAACTATTGATAGCATAACGACTGATATACATAAAAGCACTCGAAAGAGCCAGTATCCAAATGGCAGGCATCAGCAATACCTGACGCTGTGCTTTATTAAAATCAGCCGTTTCTGTCTCACTCATTTCCTTTTTCTGTTTGGGAACATTCACCGAAGGAAATCCCATGCTTTCGGGAGTATCATGGAAGAACTTCCAGACGATCAACGCTCCTATCAATCCCACTATACCGCTCCGAAGAAACCATACCGCCAGCCCAACACACTGACAATTGAGGCTATTATCAGAAAAGTCAACGCTTCGCCGATATTATGGCTCGCAGACCAAAAGCCATAGTATGAACCGCGCTCTTTGTCCGTGAACCAACGAGAAAGCCCTACTACACAAGAGGCTGCTCCCATAGATTGAAACCAGCCGCTAATCCCCCAAAGGATAGCGAACAGGATAAAAGAATTAGTAAAACCGAGACAGAGGTTAACCAAAGCAGTTATCAATAAACCGGTAGTCATAAAACGGTTGATATTACTACGGTCGGCAAGGAAACCGTTCGTGAATTTTCCGATGGCATAGGTGAAAAACAATACGGAACCTATGATGCCTAACTCTGTTTCCGAAAAAATGCCTTCATCTACAATAGGTTTCTTTACGACATTCAGGCTAAGACGGCACACATAATACATACCGTAACCAAAAGTCGCAGAAAGGAAAGTAGACCATTTCAGAAACTTCAGACGGCGAGCATCGGATGAAGACAAAGCTTCTCCGTTACAAGGTCTCGGCGAAGAGACCTTGTAAAAATTGATTAGTTGTTTCAACATGAAGAAAGTGCGTTTAGTCGTGAAGTTTCTTTTCGCGTAGATACTCTAATAATAGAGCTGGGCGGTCTGTTTGAATTAGCTTGGCTCCCTGGCCAATTATCCACCCCCAACTTTCATCCGGCTGATGAAGTTCTACTGCACGGTCGTCGTCATGCCCGCCACATAGTTCGGGCCAAAGCGTATTTATAAAAAGATTAGAGCCTGTATTACGTACTTTCTTTATCAAATTAAGAATCTCCGGACTGTCACTATCAAACACTAATTCATAAGCAGCAGGTTTCATATGTGTCTGATAACTATCAATGACAGCTTCCGCCCCGTCTTTATGAAGTTGTACAATAGGCATGAAGATTACCTTATCCAATACATCACCGTTTTCAGCCTTGACTTGTTCATAAGGAAGTCCGGCTTTAATAATACATTGCTGAACAGTTCCTGTTTCTTTCAAAACAGCATATACATCTTTGAAGTAATCATAGCCTTTATCAATATTAACAAGGATCTTACCTTTACATAATGACATTACTTCTTCCAATGTCGGTATCAAATGAGCTGTTTTATGCCCTGTACCACTTTTCAAACGGAACTGACGTAATTCTTCCAATGTATAGTCTGCCGGATAACCTTTTCCTGTTGTAGTACGATCAATTTTCTTGTCATGCATCAAAATCAGATGTCCATCCTTGGTTTTCTTCAGATCGATTTCAATTACATCTACCCCCATATCAATACAATTCTGGATAGCCTGCAGGGAGTTCTCCGGAGCATTACGCCAGTCAGCTCGATGAGAAACAACTAAAACTGAATTACTTGCAGGCTTCTGTAGATTCGCAATTATTTTATCCGAATGATTCTGTGCCTCTAACCCTCCTATTATCAGAAGGGTTAAAGCTATTAATATATTTATCTTTCTAAGCATATCTTTTTATTTTTGTAAAGCATTTCTTTTTGCATTCTGTCCGCGCTGTGCCCATGGTGAATTTGCAGGCCCTTCAATACCACAATCAATAGCTATCAATTTGCAGGCACCATTATCCTCATACGTGACATACACAATACCATAGTCAGCAATGACTGGTGACGACCAAATTTTAGAACCTAATTGTCTCTTATATTTCTCCGTACCATCAGCATTCAATATTATATAGTTGCCGCCATCATCACAGATGTGAATATTTCCGTCACTGTCTATAGCCGGTGTTGTTCCTATTTCAGCGACAGAGGAATAACTCCATTTCTTTGCTCCTCCTTTAGTCAGGGCAACAACTTGGGCATTCGGATTCTTTGTACCCACATAGATGGTTCCGTCAGCACCGATAGCCGGTCCTCCCTGGTCAATCTTGCCCATAGTACCACTCGCCGGATATCTCCATAGCTCATTACCCTGGTTATCATAAGCAGCAACCACTCCCTCTGAAAATGCCACATATACATTTCCTTGCGCATCAATAGCGGGATATACAGCAGCAGCCGTATTTCCTTTCCCTAGATTAGGAGACAAGTTCACACCATCTTGCGTAGTACGGGCAAATCCGTTCGCTCCCGACAAGGCTGAATAGATAACTCCATTCTGTCCAACCGATATACCACCATTAGCACCACCATTGGGAGATTTGCGTCTCCAAAGTTGTCTGCCGGAACTACGGTCAACCATGTGTACAGAACCATCGGTCCCTCTATTTCCAATCAAGATATTGCCATCACGAGACAAAGCGGGAGAAATATAGGGAATATTAGTACCAATACCTAGTTCATATCTCCACTTTTGTGTTCCATCCGGATGAATAGCATACAGACTGCTGCTTATGTTTTTGTCTGTTGTACTCGCACCCATATAAATAGTTCCGTCCGCACCTACCATAGGAGACGAACCTTGATCTCCAGCTCCTCCGTCCTTACTTAAATCAAACATCCATTTGCTCTCCAGACGGCGAATAAGCAAAAAGGTGGAGTGCATTGGATGACACATATACATCCCCGTTGTCACCTACAGCAGGGGATATGGATCGTAAAGAAGAAGATGTCTCAAACGTCTTGTCCCAAAGAATCGTTACTCCGGATATGGAGGTGTCACGAACGTACAGAGTAGCTTGTTTTGTATTAGTAGCTCCACGATCATCAGTAGTTGTCAGCTTTACTGTTACAAATCCAGTTGTCGTGAAAGTTATTTCCGGGTCTTTTTCTTGAGAGGTCTGTCCATTGCCAAAGTCCCACTCGTAAGCAACTACTTCTCCATCCTCATCCACAGACTTATCGGTAAATTGAACTTTCTCATTCACTTTACAAATGGCAGGCTATAGCTGAAGTCTGTAACCGGAGGCATATTCGTCGGACGAATCACAACAGTATGGGATGCAGTTGCATATCCTCCGAATTCATCTGTCACGGTTAATTTAATAACATAGGTTCCAGCTTTCTTATACAAAACGGACGCATCTTTAGTAGTAGCCCTATTCCCTTCCCCCTCAAATCCAAAATGCCAGAAGTACTCTACTATCTCTCCTTCCGTCTTTACTGATTCATCAGTCAGATAAACGATATCACCGACCGTATATTCTTCTTTATCTATAGAAAAAGAAGCCTCCAGGGAGGTTGTCTGCCGCACTTCATCGCCGTCCTTACATGCAAATAGACAAACGACTGTCACTATCAGGAATATATATTTCTTCATAATCATTCTATTCATTATTTAAGATTAAAACCAATTATCTTTTACCTCTCTGTTTCAGATAGGTATCCAGCAACTGGGGATGGTCTGTCTGTATCAGATTAATCCCCTTCGACAAAATCAAGTCCACTCCTGTATAGTTTCCTTGTGTCATCTGTGTATCATAGGTATAACCATTCATATCTAACATATTAGTCGAGACAAACAGCCCTTTTGAAGATATGGCTGTCGAGAGCCCGCCATTTAATGTTTTCGACAAAGATATCTGGGCAAACATCACTCCTGGTTGCTGTGAAAGGAAATCTGCATGCTCCTCGTTTTCACACTGCGGATAAGGTATAGGAGCCGGCGAATAATCCAAAATATTCTGCAAGACATCCCGATTATTAGATGTATAAAAGAACACACGGTCTAACATCCCACAGCTTTTCACAACATCATACAGTTCTTTAGGAGACACTTTATTCAAGAAGTCCAAATCAAAAAAGATCTTTCCCCGCCCTGCAACCAATGCGTCATACAAAGAGGGGACCGTGTGATTGGTTACTGTGCCGTCTGCCAGCTTCAGACGATAAGACTGGAGCTGCTCATAAGTTAAATCTTTCACTTTCCCCTTCCCTGTAGTTGTCCTGTCTATGGTTTCATCATGCATCAACACAATTACTCCATCCTTTGTCATGCGAGGATCTACTTCTACAATATCTACAACTCCCCCTAATTCTATACAACTTTCAATTCCAGCTATCGAATTTTCGGGAATATTCGGGTTGGAAGAATTGCCACGATGCCCCATTATCCAAACTTTTGCAGGGTCAAAGTGTTGCAAAGCATAACGTAAACTCTTGCCGGATACTTGTAATTTCTGCAGAGCCGCCGCTACATTGCCAGTCTTATCTGTCACCCTAACCGAAATATTATAACTTCCTTCTTTCGTAAACGTATATTCCAATTCAGGTTCTTCACCCAATGTCTGCCCTTCCATCGTCCAAACCACAGATTGGATGTCTTGCCCATCATTAAGACGCTACCTTCAGAACAACTTTCTCTTCTAATGCCGGATAGGCATTACTTGCCATAACTCTAGCAGTAATCGTTCCACTCCCCTGTTCTTCAATCGTACTATCATCCCCACAAGCAAATAAAACGACTGCTAATACTGATATATAAATGATATTTGAGATTTTTCTTATCATACTATTTTATTTTTAGTTATATCCTTCATTTTGATACATTCTTGTCGGATCCAGTTTATGTTCATCATACGGGATAGGCAACAAAAAATCTTTCGCAGAGAAATTTGGATTCTTCGCTTTCATGTGCTCCAACAGTTCCTGACGAGAATAAAGACGTAACAAATCATACCAATACTGTCCTTCAAAAGCAAACTCGACTCTTCTCTCACGAAGGATCGCATCGCGCAAACTACTGCCGGAATAATCATCCAGACCAGCACGTTCGCGTACCATGTTCAAATAGCTTACCGCATCATTCTCGCTCAAATGCATTTTCACTTCTGCCAGCATTAATGCGACATCGGCATAACGAAGCACAATCCAGTTATTCGCCCCATAGCCATTTATGTCATCGAGATCTGTGTACTTCTTCACATAATTAACGTTCTGTGACGTACCGCACGAGATAGCCTTACGCGTATCTCCCGATTCATAGGCACTCATCATATCAGACGTCGGTACTACTTATTCCCCGTCCCGTTTTCTGCGAAGTAAGCCCGTCTGGGAAGTGGGTTGAAATATATAGGCGTAATTTGAGGCTAAACTGGAGTTGCCTCCTTTATA